>ENA-UPWK01000426-UPWK01000426.1-human-gut-metagenome-genome-assembly--contig:-NODE-426-length-45380-cov-45.969119_pt1 | contig 45380 bp, 8 predicted proteins | sample MGYA00250048_ERZ773373 | MGnify/ENA primary metagenome ERZ773373 (study PRJEB29103, sample SAMN06112059) | human gut metagenome | biome: human gut; feature: ankylosing spondylitis patient; material... | reverse complement strand
TAAGCACGCCGCCAGCGTTCGTCCTGAGCCAGGATCAAACTCTCCAAGATATCTTGAAGCTATTTGAATAGCTCATTATTTGTTGTCGCTACCATTAAGTAGCTTTGAATTATGGTTGGTTTTGACTGTGTCAAAACCCGCACTCTGGCATATGTTCAATCATTTTGATTGATTACCTATCATTGTTCAGTTTTCAAAGATCTGTGCCCTTTCATATGGGGTACTTGAATATAATAACATTTCCATATACTGATGTCAACAATATTTGGACAATTTTTACGACAAATTTCAGGAAAATTTTATTATTATTTTTGCACAATTTCACGGCCTAATTTTACAGATTTAAAACTTGAGTTATATTACTCTTTCAGACATATCATATAGGGAGAATTTAAAATAAAAAGAAGCCGCAACAAGAATACATCTATTGCATTCTGTTGCGACTTCTTGTCTATATGACAGTGTGTTAATAGAATCCCTTATTTGTGTCTCAACACTGTATATTAAAAACTTTTATATATAAGGTATTGCATCTGCATACTCTATACAACAAAAGTTATACATATAAAGATTTAATTATATATGTATTAGATAATTAGTTATCTGTTTGAATCGCTTCACGAAGGTTGATTTCGTGCATATCGCCAACAGAAGGTTCTTCTGCAGACATATTTTTTACAGTTTGTTTTGTAGCAAACCAAACTGCTTCGTTCATGTAATAACGCAATTCTTCATTAGATACATGTTCTTGATCTTGAGCCATGATATCAAGCATAGCATCTTCCAATGCTTGTGCTTCTTCATCAGTCAAAGGACCGCCAACGGCCTTTTGTTTTTGAAGCAATTCATTCATGCGATCAACCATGCTGCGCAATACATTGTAACCATAGCTATTTGTGTAACCTTGGTCCTTATCATATTTAGGGAATGTGTAATAGCTATACTCGTTTTTATTACGGTTTTCACCATTCCAGTTCAATGCAGTTTCTTGGCCATGTACATAACCTAAAGAATGTTTACGGAAATAATCAGCATAATTATGCTTATCTTTAGAATGTAACCATTTAGCTTCTTCTTTAGTTAACGCTTGATGATTATTCTTTTTGCTTTCAGCTAAAGCAATATGTTTTTCCGCATTTTCCCATGCTTTCACAAATTCATGGATACCTTGCACAGCCTGAGGGCTAGCCACAGGAACCAATACAACAGAACCTGTTGTAGGCACTTTAGCCGGATTTGGTAAAAGCAATGGATCATCATATGTAGCAGATGCCGCATTAACATGGAATACGCCACTGCCGAATAATACTGCCGCTGTGAAAGCAAGCAAAGTGGATTTTTTCATTATATATTCCTCTTTTCTATCAACGAATTAAATCGGGTGGGAGGACCCCCAAAAGGGAATCCTCAACCCGTAATGTTCAGTATGAACGTATTATAAACCTAGTCTTGCCATCATTGCAGCAATATTAGCTTTCATTTGTTCATTTTCAGCTTTCAAATCAGCTACTTCACCTTTTAATCCTTGATTTTCAGCTTTCATTGCAGCAAGTTCACGTTGCATTGCATATGTAGAACTGATAGGTCCTTTACGATAACGATCTGCAGTTTCTGCTTCGCCGTCTCTGTTACCTACTTTCCAAGTTACACCAGCATTTGCCATCATATGACTATTGCTGCCTGCCCAAGCAACACCAGCATGTAACATCATGGATTCATTTTTGTAATGAGCCACACCTAATGCCAATGCAGAGTCGCCACGGTAGTTACCGTAACCTGCCATAATTTGAGTAGGTTCGTAAGGGTCATAAGCCATAGGTTTCAATGCGGACAACGCGGAGGACATTGCACCAACTTGACGAACTTCGTTTACAACATTATTCATGCTGTTTGCAACACGATTAAGTTGGGAACCATTAACAGCATCAGTAGAAGTGGAGCTAATTTCGCCTGGCGCTACGTTAGTAATCTTATTACCACCGTTGTTCAAGCCAGAGCTTGTTAAGGATACGCTGCCACCACCATTATTTTTGATTGTAATACCGTTACCGTTTGTCACAGTTGTATGACCGGAGTTATCCATAGTTGTAATGGAATTGATACCAGTAATATCTTTTGCCAAACGAACATTCAAGCTACCGTTGTTGTCAGAGATAACACCAATATTATTTGCAGTGGAAAGTTTGCTTTCATCAGTAACGCCACCTTTAACAGTCACTTTTTGACCTAGGTCACGATGGAATGAACCTTTATCACCTGCAAAGTCCAAGCCAGCTTTCTTAAGGCCGTCGATACCTTTCTTCAAGTCGCCGATGTTAGCACCATTTGTTAAGCTGCTGCTATTATCAGCAATATTGTTAATATCTTCGCCTTCAGCATAGCCACTTGCCATGTTAACTACTTTATTACCGCCATTGTTCAAGCCGTCCTTAGTCAATGTTACTGCACCAGTACCATCTTTAGGGGAACCTTGACCTGCTGGAGGAGTAGTAATTGCAACACCGTTGCTGCTAACAGTAGTAGTTACTTTAGTACCACCCATGCCGGATGTAACTACCATGCCATCTGCAGTTGTTCTTGTGCTCTTAGTCCGTTTATCAGTAGTTACAACACCATCAGCAGTCAATTCAGTGGCCTTAGTTGGATTATCTACAAGTACACCTTTAGCTGTTGTTTGAGTTGTATTATTTTGATTATCGGATACTTTCACATTACCTGCAGTAAGAGCAGTCGTATTACCTAATGTATCAGTGCTTGTAACACCTACACCGTTTGTTACAGTAGAGAATTTCTTATCGTCAGTAGTGGTAATCACACTGCGTAAGTTCAAGTCTTTTTTGATATCTACAGTGTATGTTTTCGACTTATCTGCATTTGTTGTAGCTGTTACAGTTGTATTGCCGCTATCGCCAGCTTTCACTGTTGTAGTTGCTGCCGCCATGCTGCTCTTCAACTGTTGAACGTTAACTGCATCTGTATCATTTACACCAGCTGCCACGTTAGTAATCTTTTGATTATTTGCGTTTAAGCCTTCGTTAGAAATGTAAGTTTTACCGCCTACAGATACGCCCTTATCATCAAGAACAACTTGTTTGTTTGGATCGGAACCAACAGTTACGGAATCAAGACCTTTAAGGTTCTTAGCGAGTTTAACGTTCAAGTTGCCGTTTTCATTAACTACGCCAATGTTACCATTTGAAAGTTTAGAAGCATCAGATTCGCCACCTTTGAGTTCCAATGTTTGACCGAGGTCTTTATGGATAGCTTCACCGGAGTCGCCTTTGAAGTTCAAGCCTTTCTTAGTCAAGTCTTCAGTGTTTTTATCAATTTTGTTGTCTACAACTTTCAATTGATCTTCTGTCGCAGCTTGACCATTAGTAATCTTATTAGGATCCCAAGTTCTGTTAGTCAAATCGTTAACAGTACCAGAACCACCGTTGATAGTTACCTTACCGGAGTTGATTGTACCGTTTGTACCATTGATATTTACAGCATTAGCACCTTCGCCAGCTCTAATGATACCTGTTGTACCATCGAAATGAACTGATGTACTACCGGAGCCCAATGTCACTGTGTCTTTCAAGTTTACAGTGTATGTTTTAGCTTTTGTAAGATCGTTGATTTCTTCTTCAACGTGAATATTCTTGCTACCTTTTACCTTAGTATCGGACGCAGCTTTTACTTCGTTCAATTGTTTAAGGTTAACAGCATCACTATCTTCTGTACCAGCTTTAACATTTTTGATTTGCGTATTGTTAGCATTGAAGCCGTTGTTTGTAACAAATGTATTACCACCAATAGTCAAGCCATTGTTGTTGATTGTTGTTTGACCAGTTGTTACACTGTTCAAGCCTGTTAAATCTTTTGCAAGTTTAACATTCAACTTACCGTTTTCGGATACCACACCGATATTGTTGTCAGACAATTTAGCTTTATCAGTAATGCCACCTACAACATCCAATGTTTGACCAAGATCTTTATGGATTACTTCGCCAGAATCAGCTTGGAAGTTCAAGCCTTTCTTAGTCAAGTTTTCAGTGTTCTTATCGATTTTGCTATCTACAACTTTCAATTGATCTTCTGTTGCAGCTTGACCAGAAACAATATTTCCTGGAGTCCAAGTTTTGTTAGTCAAGTTGTTTACAGTACCGTTTGCACCGTTAACTAGAACTTTACCTGCATTAATGTTGCCTGTTACACCATTGATAGTTACTGCATTCGCACCGTTACCAGCTTTTACGATACCAGTTGTACCATCGATATTAACAGCTGTGTTACCGGAACCTAATGTCACAGTATCTTTCAATGCCACTGTGTAAGTCTTAGCTTTTGTAGTAGGATCTTGAGTTTCATCAACATTGATGTTTTTGCTACCTTCTACTTTTGTATTAGATGCAGCTTTTACATCGTTCAATTGTTTAACATTTACAGCATCATTGTCTTCTACACCAGCAGTTACGTTTTTAATTTGCGTATTGTTAGCGTTGAAGCCATTATCTGTAACGAATTGTTTGTTGTTGATTGTCAAGCCATCGTTGTTGATAGTTGTTTGACCAGTTGTTACGCTGTTCAAGTTTGTTAAATCTTTTGCAAGTTTAACATTCAACTTACCGTTTTCGGATACAACACCGATATTGCCATCAGACAATTTAGCTTTATCAGAAACGCCACCTACAACATCCAATGTTTGACCAAGGTCTTTATGAATTAATTCACCAGAGTCAGCTTGGAAGTTCAAGCCTTTCTTACTGTTGTCTGTAACTTTTTGATCTACAGATTTCAATTGATCTTCTGTTGCAGCTTGACCGTTAGTGATGTTATTAGGATCCCAAGTTCTGTTAGTCAAGTTGTTTACAGTACCGTTTGCACCGTTAACTAGAACTTTACCAGCATTGATGTTACCTGTTACACCATCGATTGCCACTTTACCAGCATTGATTGTGCTGTTCACACCATTGATAGTTACTGCATTCGCACCGTTACCAGCTTTTACGATACCTTTTGTACCGTCAATGTTAACAGCTGTGTTACCGGAACCTAATGTTACAGTGTCTTTCAATGCAACTGTGTAAGTTTTAGCTTTTGTTACAGTATCTACAGTTTCATCAACATTGATGTTTTTGCTACCTTCTACTTTTGTATTAGATGCAGCTTTTACATCGTTCAATTGTTTAACATTTACAGCATCATTGTCTTCTACACCAGCAGTTACGTTTTTAATTTGCGTATTGTTAGCGTTGAAGCCATTATCTGTAACGAATTGTTTGTTGTTGATTGTCAAGCCATCGTTGTTGATAGTTGTTTGACCAGTTGTTACGCTGTTCAAGCCTGTTAAATCTTTTGCAAGTTTAACATTCAACTTACCATTTTCGGATACTACACCGATGTTGTTGTCGGACAATTTAGATTTTTCAGTAATGCCACCTACAACATCTAATGTTTGACCAAGATCTTTATGAATTACTTCGCCAGAATCAGCTTGGAAGTTCAAGCCTTTCTTAGTCAAGTCAGTGCTGTTGTCAGTGATTTTCTTATCAACAATTTTCAATTGGTCTTCTGTTGCAGCTTGACCACTTGTGAAGTTTTTGCCATCCCAAGTAATGTTTGTCAAGTTGTTTACAGTACCAGCAGCACCGTTAACAGTCACTTTACCGGAGTTGATAGTGCCGTTTGTACCATTGATAGTCACAGCATTAGCACCGTCACCAGCTTTTACAATACCTGTAGTACCGTTGATGTTGATTGCATTATTGCCAGAACCTAAAGTTACATTGTCTTTCAATGCTACTTTGTAAGTTTTAGCTTTTGTATTAGGGTCTACTGTGGAGTTAACATTGATGTTTTCGCTACCTTCAACTGTAGTGTTAGACGCATTTTTAACTTCATTCAATTGATTCAAGTTAACTGCATCATTGCCGTCAGTACCAGCTTTTACGTTTTTGATTTGTGTATTGTTAGCATCAAAACCGTTAGCTGTAACGAATTTCTTACCACCAATTGTTAAACCTTCGTTATTAATTGTTGTAGCACCAGTTGTTACACTTGTTAAGCCAGTCAACTCTTTAGCAAGTTTAACATTCAACTTACCGTTTTCAGATACCACGCCGATGTTATTGTCAGACAATTTAGCTTTATCGGAAGTACCACCTACAACATCTAATGTTTCGCCAAGATCTTTATGAATACTTGTAGCGTCATCGCCTTTGAAGTTCAAGCCCTTCTTAGTCAAGTTACTACCATTGTCAGTAATTTTCTTATCAACAACTTTCAATTGATCTTCTGTTGCAGCTTGACCGCTTGTGATATGGTCAGCATCCCAAGTGATATTTGTTAAGTTGTTTACAGTACCTTTAGCACCGTTAACAAGAACTTTACCGGAATTGATATTGCCTGTTACACCGTCAATCGCTACGTTACCAGCATCAATTGTGCTGTTTGTACCGTTGATAGTTACAGCATTATTGCCTTCGCCAGCTTTCACAATACCTTTTGTGCCGTCGATATTAACAGCAGTATTGCCAGAACCCAATGTTACTGTGTCTTGTAAACCAACTGTATAAGTCTTAGCTTTAGTAAGTGGATCTTCAGAATCAGTTACATTGATGTTTTTACCTGCTTTTACAACAGTTTTAGCTGCCGCTGCGTTATTGGATACTTCTTTCAACTGTTTAAGGTTAACTGCATGGTTATCCTCTGTACCAGCTTTCACGTTTGTGATTTGAGTATCGTTAGCATTGAAGCCGTTGCTTGTAACAAATGTGTTACCACCGATTGTCAAACCATTGTTGTTAATAGTTGTAGCACCAGTTGTTACGCTGTTCAAGCCTGTCAAATCTTTAGCAAGTTTAACATTCAATACGCCGTTGTTATTAACTACGCCGATGTTATTTTCTGAAAGTTTAGATGCATCAGCTTGACCGCCAGAGATTTTCAATGTTTGACCAAGGTCTTTATGAATTGCAGTACCTGCATCGCCTTGGAAATTCAAGCCTTTTTCTACGATTTCAGTTTTTGTAGTATCAATTTTATTGTCTACTACTTTCAATTGATCTTCTGTAGCAGCTTGACCATTAGTAATAGCTTTAGAATTCCAAGTTCTGTTAGTCAATTCATTAACAGTACCTGTAGTACCATTAATAGTCACTTTACCGGAGTTGATAGTACCATTTGTGCCATTGATAGTCACAGCATTATCGCCAGTGCCGGCTTTCACGATACCTGTTGTACCGTTGATATTGATAGCTGTATTACCTGCGCCTAATGTTACTTCATCTTTCAAGCCTACAGTATATGTTTTAGCTTTAGTTACATTGTCGATGCTTTCATCAACTTTAATGTTTTTACCTTCAGCTACCTTTGTATTTGCTGCAGATGCACTGTTGGATACTTCTTTCAATTGCGCCAAGTTTACTGCATCGCTATCGATTGTACCACGAGCAACGTTAGTAATCTTGTTACCACCGTTATCCAAACCAGTTTTAGTAAGGGATACAGATGCATTGTTTGTAGCACCGTTGCTGATAGTTACACCGTTGGAAGTAACTTTTGTATCACCTACAGTTACGCTGTTCAAACCTTTAAGGTCTTTTGCCAAACGAACTTTCAAGTCGTTAGAGCCATCGGATACAACACCGATATTGTCTTCAGCAGTCAATTTGGATGCTTCTGTAATGCCACCTTTAACGTTTACTTGTTCGCCAAGTTTTTTATTGATTACATTACCGGAGTCAGCACCGAATTTCATGCCTTTATTGATCAATTCTTCTTTAGTCTTGAACAATTGGCTGCCGTTAATAGCATCTGTGGATGTAGCTGTTACAGCACCGTCTTTTACATTTGTAATAGTAGTGCCATTAGCGCCTTCCAATGTTACCTTAGTTTTATCAACAACACCGTTATTGATGTCGTATTTAACAGCACGATCTGTCAATTTATCTACAGAAGTCTTGGATGCAATGTTATTAATTGTAACTTGCTCTTTAACGCCTGCATGGTTTTTATCCTCTACAGTCAAGGATACTTCACCATTGTCGTTTACCTTGTAGGAACCGTCAGCGCTGGAGTTTCTTACAAGACGATAGTCAGTTGCACTGCTACCTTGTTGGGTAATTTGTTCGCTAACTTTTTTCAACTGATCTTCAGTCGCTGCACGACCGGATACGATAGATGTGGAGTCCCAGCTCTTATTATTCAAGTTAGTCACATAATTACCAGTTTCGCTTGCATGTTTCGTATTTTGAACAGTTTGAGCACCCATTACAACGCCACCAGCAGTTACTCTGCCTGCAGTACCATCAAGAACTACTTGATTGTTACCGCTACCTAATGTCACTTTGTTATTCAAACGAAGATCATATTTAGCACCTTCAGTGCTTGTAGCAGGAGTTGTTGTCAATTTGAGGTTATCATCGGAAACAGTAACTTTAGAATGTTTACCTGCTTCGATTTTTACATCATGTAATTGGCTACCATTTACAGCATCTGTAGAAGTAGAGGATACTTCACCAGCTTTCAAGTTAGTAATTGTTGTACCGCCTTGGCCTTCCAACGTAACCTTGTTTTTATTAACAGTAGTACCGTTAAGATCATATTTAACAGCACGTTCTGTCAATTTATCCAATTCAGTTTTGGATGCGATGTTATTGATTGTTACTGTATTTGCAGGGCTGTTAGGATGAGCTTCATCTTTAACTTTTAAATCAACCTTGTTGTTTTCTACAGAGTAAGAACCGTCTGCAGAGTTTGTATTGTTGATCAAACGGTAATCTGTTTTAGCTGCATTAGTAGTCTTGATTTCATCAGACACTTTTTTCAACTGATCTTCAGTTGCTGCACGACCAGATGTGATGGTAGGGTTTTGAACATTCCATTCTTTATTGTCCAAACCAGTTACATAGTTTTTATTATCGCTATGTGTACCTACGCGAACAGAACCTGCAGTTACGCTGTTCAAACCTGTTAGGTCTTTTGCCAACTTAACATTTAGATTGCCGTCTTTAGCTACAACACCGATGTTGTTGTCAGACAAAGCACCTGTAGCGCCACCTGTAATACCTAAAGTATCGCCAAGTTGTTTGTTGATTTTAACATTGTTATCGCCTTGGAAGCTTAAGCCTTTAGCGATTTTGTTAGTGTTATTTGTGATATTAGTAGTATTGATATCTTGTTGCTCTTTAGAAGCAAGGTTCGTCAACTTAACTTGTCTAGGGTTGGAACCATCAGCATCAGCAACAGTCAATGTCATGCTACCATCAGCAGCTACTTTATATTCGCCATTGCTACCTGCTGCAGGGTTTGCAATCAAACGGTAGTCAGTTTTGGAAAGACCATTAGAGATTTTAGAGATATCAACATCGAATGTTTGATTGTCATTACGTGTCAATGTCAATCTCTTACCGTCATTGGATACTGTACCAGATGTAACATACGTGTTTTTCAAACCTGTTACTTCAGCAGTCAAACCATTTGTACCGGTCATGTTAATCTTGCCATTACCGTTTGCTTCATACGTTGCAGAACCACGTTGCAAGTATTTATCGTATTTTGCAGCAATACGAGAAATATCACCGATATTAGCCGCATTTGTTAATGTATCACCGCCAGATTGTACATTGGTAATTTGATAACCACCAGCATTGATACCGGTTTTGCTCATAGATACGCTACCAGTTGTAACGGAGTTGAAGTTTGCATTATCAACTGTTGCAACTGTAACATTGTCTCCGGCGCCTTCTAATTTAATATTTTTACCAGCGTTAAAGTTCACTGTACGGTCTGGAGCTTTTACATCTTTAACCTTTTGGCCATTAACTTGAAGTTCCCAACCGGAGTTTGCGGATTTAATAGCTTCATGAACAGTGTTTTTACCTGTATCACCAATATTAGTCATGGTGATAGAACCGTTTTGGTCAACCTGAGCATTACCGCCCAAGATATTCTTATTGCTGTTAGCTACATTACCTACTGCATTAGCAACGCCATATAATTGGCTACCGTTAATAGCATCTGTAGATTGTGCGCTTACACGACCAGCAGCAACATTAGTAATTGTACGTTTTGTAGAAGTATTACCTACGCTAACTGTGGAATCAGCACTACCACCTGCATAGTTGTATTTCAAACCGTTAATTGTTTCACTAGCAGTACTTACAGGAGCAGCTGTTGCAGAATTAGCACCTAAGGCAACGCCACGAACGTGATTTACTGTTGCTTTGCTACCGAGAGCTAAGCCTTCGTTTTCTTGTACACTTGCTTCGCTACCGATTGCTACCGCATCAGTTACTTCTTTTTGAGCTTTAAGTTTAGTGATTAATTCAGGATTATCTTTGTAAACGCTACGATCACGTACACGTTCTAATGTACCAGCTTGAGCGCTTACGCCCAATGCGATGGAACGGGAACCAGTTGCTTGTGCATCATCACCGATAGCTACAACATTTTTCTTATCCCCATCTTGAGTACTCAAAGCACTCGCTTCACGACCCATAGCAATAGAGCCGTAACCTTCGGAATGAGCATTATTACCGATAGCTGTAGAACGTTCACCTAATGCCCATGCCGCATTACCTGCAGCCACAGAAGATCCGCCCAATGCATATGTATCATTACCAAGAGCAACGCCGGAACCACCATGAGCACGTGCAGAGTTACCTACAGCAACGGAGTTATTTACTTTAACAGTCGGGTCATTTTGAATACCGGATTCAGCATTGTTACCGATGGCAACGCCGTCTTTTGCGTAAGTTGTAGCAGCATTACCGATTGCCACTGCATTATCGCGGTAATGAGCAGCCGTATTACCGATAGCTACGCCTTGAATGCCTTTAGATGTAGCACGGTTACCGATGGCTACGCCTCTTACATAACCTTCACCTTTATAATTTGAACCTGATGCTACATACGCACTAGTACCCATAGCTACGCTATCTTCAGTATCTGATTTAGCACCTTGACCGATAGCAATAGAACGAGCTGCATTAGCTTGAGTATTAGTAGTTCCGTCATATGCTGTATACGGTGTACCTTTATCATCCTTCATTGGTGTTGGATTTGCAGAGCCAATAGCAATAGATTGATCACCTGTTGCTAATGCGGAGTGACCCATAGCCAAGCTCGCTTTACCTTGTGCAGATGCTGCCGTACCAATAGCTGCCGCATATTGTTCGCCTGCATAGGCTTGACGCATCATCGCCAAAGAGTTAAAGCCTTTTGCCTTCGCAGCAGAGCCAACAGCAATAGCACCGATTTGTTCAGATTGAGCATAGTGGCCTAAACCGATACCCAACGCACGAGATTGGGAATAGTCACCGATAGAAATACCAGACACAGAACCATCATTAGCACGGGCATTCGCATTGTTACCGATTTGGATGCCAAACACCTTATTATTTGTATATAAATATCCTTGTCCTGGATTCCCCGGTGTTTTGTAATCATACATTTGAATATAAGGAGAATTTTGGCTAGGATATAAATATGTAAACCCACCATCATTAGGACCTTCACCAGGAGCCAAAGAAAGGCCTCTGTTAGGCGCTGCATCAACACCCGAAATCAACCCACTACCACAAGTTAAAACCATAGCCGCCAAGCCAACTTTTACCGAAGCTTTAGCGGAATTACTAACAAAGCTTTTGGAGCCACGAGTATGGCTTTTTGCGATTTCAGATACAACGACATATGCGCCCCGTACCTGACTCCAAATTACCCTATAAATACGATTCATTTAGTAGTACCTACCTTTCACACAGTTTTATAAGGGATTCTAAAACCAACACTAAAACACTAAAAATAATAAAATTTTCATCAAAAATTTAATTACTATACATATAAAATATCAGATTAGTTTATGAATGTAAATATATTTTTTTCACATTTCGCTCATTTATTTTCAGAACTTTAAACTTCTTTTAAAAATTGATTTTCTTACTCATTTAAATATATTTTCAATCATAAAAACCCTTGCTACAATGGGCCAAACAACACTTATAATCTAAAACTAATGATTTTATAGTAAATTAATCACATTCATAATTTTCGATTAAAATTATATGTTCTGTATTATACACTATTATGAAAGGTTTGTGAAGTCAAATACAAAAAAAGAACGAAAGTCTTTTCACAGTAGACTTTCGTTCTTTCATTTTATATACCATATAGAGTTAAAATCATCTAATCTTCATGGGTATTTTCTGGTACATCAACAGATTTTACCACATGAATATAAAATGAAATTTATATGATTTACATGCCTAAACGACTCATAATAAGAGCTAATTGTCGTTTAGTTTCTTCGTTATCTTTCTGTAGACGAAGGTTGTCTTCTTTCAATGCCGCATAGTCCGCAGTTAATTTTTCATCCTGCGCTTTCATGCGTGCATTTTCAGCTTTCAAAGCAGTCATTTCATCCTGCATTACGTACATAGAGCTGATAGGGCCGCCCTTGTAGCGTTCAGGAATAGCCTTCTTCTCATCAGAAGAGCCGAATTTACGAGTTACACCGGCATTCACCATATTATGACGACTACCAACAGATACGCCTGCATGGAACATAGTATCTTCCGATGTATAATGCGCAACGCCTAACGCCGCTGCGGTTTCACCTCTGTAATTGCCGATACCAGCCATCACTTGAGTTGGTTCTAACGGATCATATTGAATCGGTTTCAACGCAGACATAGCCGCCGCATGAGCACCTACACGTTGCGTTTCACCCGCTACGGAATTAATAGCATTAGCCATTCCCTCCGTAACACCTTTCAATTGATTTACGTTAACCGCATCCGTGCCGTTTACACCAGGACCTACATTGCTAATTGTTTTACCACCATTATTCAATCCGTCTTTAGTAAGACTTACAGTGTTACCGCTAGCAGGAGTAATGGTTATGCCACTGCCGTTCACAACCGTAGAGTTACCTGCGGCATCCTTAGTCGTTACTGACGTAAGACCTTTCAAATCTTTCGCCATACGAACTTTAAGATTAGTACCGTCAGATACGACGCCTAAATTATCTTCGGACGTCAACTTACTAGCATCAGTAATGCCACCGACTACGTTTACCTGTTCGTTAAGCTTTTTGTTAATCACATTACCGGAATCGCCACCGTATTTCATACCATCATCTTTGGTTGCCACTTGATGTGTCTTGCCCTGTTCATCTTGGTACTTAATACGAGTAATAGCATTGCCTCCGAGATCAGAATCACCCTTATCAGCGGTAATATCCGCATTGCGACCATCTTTGCCAGTTAAACCGATGTGACCAACGCCGTCTTTGCCCGACATAGATACAGCATCTTTACCGTCTTTACCTGTAACAGCTACTTTGCCGTCTGTACCATTCGCAGCATCTGGACCTGTAATGGAAACGCCATCTTGACCGTTTTTGCCGACTTTCACCTTATCAGTCGTTACCGTATCGGCAGTGACCGTTTTGGTAGTAACGCTATCAGTCTTAAGATTCTTAGCCATTTTAATAGTAACATTACCATTTTCGGCTACTGTTTTGATATTTTCGCCGGAATAATCGCTATCGGCCCCTTGACCTTCACCTTTGATGGTAACCTTTTGACCTAAATCACGGTGGAAATCACCTGTATTACCGGCAAAATCCATGCCTTTCTTCGTAATGTCATCACCTAAATTATTAATCTTATTATCCAAGGCTTTATGGGACTTCTGCAATTGATCTTCTGTAGCAGCACGACCGCTTGTGATATTGTTAGGATCCCAATCTTTGTTTTCCAAACCTGTCACATGACCGTCCTTGCCATCAACAGATACTTTACCGGCAGCAATCTTACCATCTTTACCGTCGATAGTTACCTTATCTCCGGCCTTAATCGTACCGTTTGTACCGTCGATTGCAACATTGCCGGCCTTGATTGTACCCTTATCGCCATCGATTTCAACTTTATCACCGGCTTTGATGGTGCCTTTGTTGCCATCGATGGTAACCTTGTCACCGGCTTTGATAGTGCCTGTTGTACCATCCATTGCAATTTGTTTCGTAGGATCAGTCCCCATTGTTACTTGGTCTTTGAGGCCCACTTTGTAATTTGTAGAACCATCCGCATTAGTGGTCTTATCTACTTGGACATTATTACCTGCCGTTACTGTTGTAGTAGCTGCTGCTGCCGCTTTATCCAATTGGGATTTATTAACCGCATCCTTAGAATCAGTACCATCAGCTACATTCGTAATCTTCTTATTAGACGCATCGATACCGTCCTTCGTCATGGATGGACCATTGGTAATCTTTACGCCGTCTTTTGTAATAGCAGTCAACGGGTTGCCATCCTTATCTTGAACGGTCATGCCTTCACCATTAACAACGGTTTTACCGTTTGCACCATTATTGCCATTGTTGAAAGTTATGGAATCTAGACCTTTCAGATTTTTTGCCAAACGAACATTAAGGATATTATTTTTGCTAATAACACCAATATTGTTTTCGGTCAACTCAGATTCATTGGTGACACCACCCTTAATGTCCAATTGTTCATTAAGTTTCTTCTTGATGGTAGTACCGAAGTCGCCACCATATGCCATGCCATCATCTTTGGTTGCCACTTGATGGGTTGTACCATTTTCATCTTGATATTTAATGCGCGTGATTTCATTTCCATTAATATCAGCAGCGCCTTTATCAGCGATAATATCCGCACTATGACCATCTTTACCAGTTAAACCGATGTGACCTACACCGTCTTTACCGGACATAGACACTACATCCTTGCCGTTCTTATCTGTAACAGCTACTTTACCGTCGGTGCCATTCGCCGCATCCGGACCTGTAAGAGATACGCCGTCCTTACCGTCTTTGCCGACTTTCACAGATTCAGCCTTAAGGTTTTTGTTCATTTTTACATCAATTGTTGTATTACCTGTTGCAGCATCTTGTTTGATGAAAGTCTTAATATTATCACCACTATAGTCGGCATCAGCAGCTTTGCCTTCACCTTGAACAGTGATAGTAGAGCCTAATTTATTAGTTTGTACACCGCCTACATTGGCATTGAATTTAAGGCCTGTATCAGTTTGACCTGCCAAAGCTTGTTTCAATTGGTCCTCTGTTGCAGCACGACCGGATACGACATTACCTGCATCCCAAGTCTTATTATCAAGACCTGTTACGTAGTTACCCATATTAGCAGGGCTTGCACCATCGGACTGTTTACCCATGGTTACAGTGCCAGCTTTCACAGTTTCCGTAGCCGTAACAGATGTAACATTAAGATCTTTCTTCAATTTAAGGCCGATCTTCGTATCGTCACCAGTTTGACTGATTTCTGTCGTAATATTTTCGTCGCCGTTTACTGTTACCTTAGAGCCTAGCTTGTTCGTTTTTTCATCGTTATTATCCGCATCAAAACGAAGGCCCTTATTGGTCAGTTCAGTCTTAGCGTCATTAATATTATTGTTGAGTTCAGTTTTGGTATCACTGATATTTTTATTCAACTCGGTCTTAGTATCGCTAATATTTTTATTTAATTCAGCCTTGGTATCACCAATATTTTTATTCAACTCGGTCTTAGCATCACTAATGTTTTTATTTAACTCAGATTTAGCGTCATGCAATTGACCGCCGTTAACCGCATCTTTAGAATTAGCAGCAATATTACCATCAGCAACATTGGTAATCTTTTGGTCGTTTGCATTGATGCCATTTGGAGATACATAAGTCTTATTGCCTACTGTTAAACCACCACTATTAATGGTTGTACCACCAGCTGTTACGCTGTCTAAACCAGTCAATGTTTTAGCTAACTTCACATTTAGTGTGCCTGTGCCATCAGATACAACGCCAATATTATTATCCGTTAAATCTGTAGCCGTAGCTCCGCCTTTGATGGCAACAGTACCACCTAACTTCTTGTTAATAGTCGTACCAGAGTCACCATCAAAGTTCAAGCCTTTATCCACTTCAGATTTAGACGCCACATCTTTAATCGTTACGGTTTTCGTTTGATCCGGATGGTTCTTATCTTGAACTGTCAATGCCACGTCACCGTTAGCATCTACAGTGTAGTCACCATTAGAACCCGCCGTAGGATTAGCAACAAGACTGAAGTCCGTTGCACTAGCGCCTTGTTTCTTAACTTCGTCACTAACTGTTTTCAACTGGTCTTCCGTTGCTGCACGGCCAGATGCAATTGTAGGGTTATCAATACTCCAATCCTTATTATCAAGACCAGTTACATAGTTGCCCATATTAGCAGGAGTTGCACCATCGGATTGTTTACCCATCGTTACAGTGCCAGCTTTCACAGTTTCCGCTGCCGTAACAGTGGTAACGTTAAGGTCTTTCTTCAATTTAAGACCGATCTTCGTATCGTCACCGGTTTGCGTGATTTCCGTCGTAATATTGTCGTCGCCGTTTACTGTTACCTTGGATCCTAGCTTATTCGTTTTTTCAGCGTTATTATCCGCATTAAAACGAAGGCCTTTATTGGTAAGTTCAGTCTTAGCGTCATTAATATTATTGTTGAGTTCAGTTTTAGTGTCACCAATTTTTTTATTGAGCTCAGTCTTGGTATCACCGATGTTTTTATTCAACTCGGATTTAGTATCACTGATATTTTTATTCAACTCGGTCTTAGCATCGCTAATATTTTTATTTAATTCAGACTTAGTATCACCAATGCTTTTATTAAGTTCAGCTTTAGCTTCATGCAATTGACCACCATTGATTGCATCTTTGGAGTTTGCCGCCACGTCGCCATTAGCAACATTGGTAATCTTTTGGTCATTCGCATTGATGCCGTTAGGAGATACATAGGTCTTATTGCCTACGGTCAAACCACCACTATTAATGGTTGTACCGCCAGCTGTTACGCTGTCCAAACCAGTCAATGTTTTAGCTAACTTCACGTTCAATGTATTGCCGTCAGATACAACGCCAATATTATTATCCGTTAAATCTGTGGTCGCAGCTCCGCCTTTAATGGCAACAGTACCACCTAGCTTCTTGTTGATAGTTGTGCCAGAGTCACCGTCAAAGTTCAAGCCTTTATCCACTTCGGATTTAGACGCCACATCCTTAATTGTTACGGTTTTTGTTTGAGCCGGATGGTTCTTATCCTGTACGGTCAATGCCACGTCACCGTTAGCATCTACAGTATAGTCACCATTGGAGCCCGCCGTAGGATTTGCAACGAGACTAAAGTCCGTTGCACTAGCGCCTTGAGTTTTGATAGCTTCAGTAACTGTCTTCAATTGGTCTTCTGTTGCTGCACGGCCAGATACAAACGTAGGGTTATCAATACTCCAAGCCTTATTATCAAGACCTGTTACGTAGTTGCCCATATTAGCAGGGCTTGCACCATCGGATTGTTTCCCCATGGTTATCGTGCCGGCTTTCACAGTTTCCGCTGCAGTAACAGATGTAACATTAAGATTTTTCTTCAATTTAAGACCAATCTTCGTATCATCACTAGTTTGCGTGATTTCTGTGGTGATGTTATCATCGCCGTTTACTGTTACCTTAGAGCCTAGTTTATTCGTTATTTCGTCGTCATTATCCGCATTGAAACGAAGGCCTTTATTGGTAAGCTCGGTCTTAGCATCATTAATATTGTTGTTGAGTTCGGTTTTAGTGTCACTAATGTTTTTATTTAATTCAGCCTTAGTATCACCAATGTTTTTATTCAACTCGGTCTTAGCATCGCTAATATTTTTATTTAACTCAGTTTTAGTGTCATGCAATTGACCGCCGTTCACCGCATCTTTGGAGTTAGCCGCCACGTCGCCATTAGCAACATTGGTAATCTTTTGATCATTCGCATTGATGCCATTTGGAGATACATAATTCTTACCACCTACGGTCAAACCACCACTATTGATGATTGTGCCACCAGCTGTTACGCTGTCCAAACCAGTTAATGTTTTAGCTAACTTCACGTTCAATGTTGTACCATCAGATACGACACCGATATTATTGTCCGTCAAGTTTGCAGCTGCGGCGCCACCTTTAATAGATAACTTATCGCCTAACTGCTTGTTGATTACAGCGCCGCTATCTCCATCGAAGTTAAGACCTTTAGCAATGGTCGTATTAATCGTAGAGATAGCATTTCTATTGGTCGTAATATCTTGTGTATTTTGAGCAATATCAGTCGTATTTTTGCCAATATCGGTTGTGTTCTTAGTGATATCAGCCGTGTTTTTAGCTATATCTTGTTTATTCTTGCCGATATCAGTAGTATTTTGAGCTATATCGGTCTTGTTCTTAGCTATATCTTGTTTATTTTTGCCGATGTCAGTTGTGTTTTGAGCTATTTTATCCTTATTTGTGTTAACTTGCGTATTAACAGCTTTTAACTGATCTTCCGTTGCAGCACGACCGGTTACGGCTTGTGGATTATCTACATCCCAAGCAGTATTGGTAAGACCAGTTACCGTGCCTGCAGTACCATCCACAGATACAGGATTAGCAGTTCCTAAGGTGATTTTATCCCCTAATCCGACAGTATATTCCTTACCGCCGGCTGCATTTGTACCTTCTTCTACAGTGATATTGCTGTTTTTAGCTTTCACAGTACTTGCCTTAGCAGTTCCACCGATAGCATCCTGCAACTGACTGAAGTTAACCGCATCAGTAGGATCTGTGCCTTTTGCTAGACCGGTAATCTTTTGATTATTTGCATTGATACCGTTTGGCGTTACGTAGGTCTTGCCGCCTACGGTCAAACCACTACTATTAATAGTTGTTCCACCAGCTGTTACGCTATCCAAACCGGTTAATGTTTTAGCTAGTTTCACATTTAATGTGCTGCCATCAGACACGACACCGATATTATTATCTGTAAGATCCGCCGTAGCACCACCTTTAATGGTAACAGTGTCGCCTAATTTTTTATTAATCGTAGCACCGCTATCGCCGTTAAAGTTTAATCCTTTATTGATATTGGTTACATTTGTATTGACCTTATCATTAACGGATTTCAACTGATCTTCTGTTGCAGCACGACCACTTACAGCTTGAGGATTATCCGCATTCCAAGACTTATTATCGAGCCCTGTCACAAAGTTACCGTTTGCACCACCGGCACCACCTGATTGTTTGCCCATAGTCACAGTGCCAGCTTTCACAGTATCAGCGGCAGTAACAGTAGTAACATTGAGATCTTTCTTTAATTTAAGACCGATCTTAGTATCGTCACCAGTTTGGCTGATTTCTGTCGTGATATTATCATCGCCGTTTACCGTTACCTTGGAACCCAATTTATTGGTCTTAGCACCGCCTGTATCCGCATCAAATTTGAGACCTGTATTAATCACATCATTCTTCGCAGTCGATATATTATTGTTTAGCTCGGTTTTAGCATTATCTATATTGCCATTCAGTTCAGTTTTAGCGTCATTAATATTTTTATTGAGTTCAGTTTTGGCATCACCGATATTTTTGTTTAATTCAGTTTTAGCATCATTAATGTTGTTATTTAATTCGGTTTTAGCCGCATGAAGTTGACCGCCGTTAACTGCATCTTTGGAATTAGCCGCCACTTCACCATCAGCAACATTAGTTATTTTCTTGTCATTCGCATTAATACCGTTCGGAGTTACATAGGTCTTACCGCCTACGGTCAAACCACTACTATTGATAGTTGTACCCCCAGCCGTTACGCTATCCAAACCGGTTAATGTTTTAGCTAGTTTTACATTTAATGTGCTGCCATCAGATACGACACCGATATTATTATCCGTCAAATTCGCAGCCGCTGCACCGCCCTTGATGCTAAGCTTATCGCCCAACTGTTTGTTAATTACAGCACCGCTGTCTCCATCAAAATTTAGACCTTTAGCAATAGTTGTATTGATTGTAGAGATAGCATTTTTATTAGTCGCAATATCTTGTGTGTTCTGAGTAATATTTTGCTTGTTTTGTGCAATATCAGTCTTATTTTTACCGATATCAGTAGTATTTTGAGCTATATCAGTCTTGTTCTTAGTTATATCTTGTTTATTCTTACCGATATCAGTCGCATTTTGAGCAATGTCAGTTGTGTTCTGAGCTATTTTATCCTTATTTGTATTGACTTGCGTATTAACAGTTTTTAACTGATCTTCCGTTGCAGCACGACCAGTTACGGCTTGTGGATTATTTACATTCCAAGCAGCATTAGTAAGTCCTGTTACAGTTCCTGCGGTTCCGTCCACAGTTACAGGATGTGCCGTACCTACCGCAAGTTTATTGCCCAATCCAACAGTGTATTCCTTACCACCATTCACATTGGTACCTTCTGTTACGGTTACATTTGCATCCTTTGATTTTACTGTAGTCGCCTTTGCAGTACCACCGATAGCACTTTGTAATTGACTGAAATTAACCGCATCGTTAGGCGCTGTACCATTAGCAACACCAGTAATCTTTTGATTATTAGCATTGATGCCATCAGGTGTTACATAGGTTCTAGCACCTACACTCAAACCATTTTTACTAATAGTAGTATTTCCTGCATTAACGCTCTCTAATCCTGTTAAATATTTTGCCAACTTTACAGTCAATCTACCGGTACCATCGGATACAACACCAATATTATTATCGGATAATGCCCCTGTAGCACCGCCTTTAATGACTAGAGTATCACCTAATTTTCTCTTAATCGAAGCACCTGTATCGCTGCTAAAATAGAGCCCTTTTTCAAGAGTATTATTGATAGTGTTAATATCATTCTTATTAGTAGTAATATCACCTTGTATTTTTGTGATATTTCGTGCATTGGCACCAATACGGCTTGAGTTATCTGAGATATTCTGCGTATTTTGATTAATAAAATACTGATTGGAATTAACTCTCTCATTAACCCGCTTTAACTGATCTTCCGTAGCAGCACGCCCTGTAACAGGTGCTGGATTATTTACATTCCATGATGTATTGGTAAGACCTGTGACCGTTCCTGTACCACTATCTATGGTTACAGGATGCGAGGCCGCCCCTTTCCCTACAGTAATCTTATAGTTTAAGCCGACAGTATATTCTTTACCACCTTTCGCCGTTGAGTTTTCCCTTATCGTAATATTACCATCATCATTTGCTTTTACAATGGCTTCTTTAGCTGTACCGTTAATTGCTCGTTGCAACTGACCGTAGTTAACTGCGTCCTGACTACCTGTACCGTCTGCAACACCTCTAAGCTGTTGATTATTGGCATTAAGGCCACCGGTTGACACATAGAGTTTATTGCCTACAGACACCCCTTTATTATCAATCGTAGCAGTTCCTGCTGTTACGCTATCCAAACCAGTTAATTTTTTAGCCAATTTCACATTTAGTGTGCCATTTCCGTCTGCTTGAACCCCAATATTGTTGTCAGCCAGAGCACCGCTAGCGCCACCTTTTATTCTTACTGTGTCACCTAATTTTACTTGGTTCTGAACAAAGTTATCACCATAAAAGAACAATCCCTTATCAATATTGTCTTTATTATATCTAATAGCATCGTGGATCGTGCTTTTACCTGTAAAACCGATATCGCTCATCGTTAATTTACCGGTATCAGGATCGAGCGCCGCATTACCGCCAAGGATATTTTTAGTAGTAGTGGCTAAATTGCCCAGGCTATTTGCTACGGCATATAACTGACTACCGTTAATAGCATCTGTAGACGAAGCATTCATGCGTCCCGCCGCCACATTGGTAATCGTACGTTTTACCGTATCACTACCCACACTAAGCGTGGAGTCAGCACTGCCGCCAGCTAAATTCTTATACCATAAACCATTTACATGCTGATTTGGCGTACTTACCACATTAGCCGTCTTGGAGTTGGCACCTAATGCAATTGATCGTTGTTGATTCACATCAACTAATGCATTTTTACCGATGGCAATGGAATCATCTGAAGCTGCGATTGCAGCTTTACTCATAGCAATAGAATTATTTTTCGTCGCTTTTGCCGTCTCACCGATAGCAATAGAAGCCTCACCGCTAGCCACGCTATCCCAACCCATAGCAGCAGCATTAGTAGCGTCAGCTGTAGAGTTCGCACCGATTGCGCGAGCACCCGCTGCCAATGCTCTTGCACCGTTACCGATGGCTACGCCCCACTCGCCTCTGGATTGAGAGCCGTTACCCATAGCAACGGCACCGCCTTTAGATGCCTTCGCATTATTACCAAATGCCATGGATGATCCACCCCAAGCTCTGGCATTGGTACCAAATGCCTGATCATTATCGGCACCCACATAGTTACCGGCCTCATCATATCCAGCCCAGGATGTATTACCAAGGGCAAAGCCATTTAAAGAAGCTACTTTTGTCAAATTACCGATAGCAACACCATTATTTACTTCAACTGTTGCATTTCTTCCGATTGCAACACCTTGCACATTACCAACATTAGCCCTATTAGTTTTTGTAACAGTAGCACCTGTACCCAAGGCCACACTATTATCTGCCATTGCTGTACTATTGTCACCTATCGCTACAGTACCATTTTTAGCCTGAGCATTATCACCCCATTTTAATGTAGATGCCTGCGCTTCAGTTGGTATAATCCCTCCTGCTAACATAACAGTACAGATAGAAATTCCGAGCATCTTGGCAAACACAGATGTCATTGTCGAGCGTTTCGACATATTCTTCGCTGTTTCAGCCACAACGACATAACATCCTTTTGTACGACTCCAGATTACTTTAAAAATTCGGTTCATCTCATCTTACTCCTTGCATAAAACTATCAAATTATACGAATATAATAAAATATTTTATAACTATTTTAAAAAGTAAAAATACAGTTAATATATGGCTATTTATCGATGCATATCATATTAAACATATCATATTCTATACTAAAAGTAAAAAATTTTTCACTCTACACTCACTTCTAAATCATAAATATTTATGAATATACAAAAAGGCCGTCATATACCTTATGAATATGCTAAATGTACTAATTTTTTCGCATAAAATTAACTTCATGAAAAAAATGTATTTCACCTTAGTAAACTATTATGATCCAATTATTATTCACCTATATCACTCACCTATTTTAATTACATTACAAAATACCATGATATATATGCTCAAATAGCCATTAAATCTATTTTTTGCATGCAAAAAGGCGCCAAAAGCATTTCGCTTTTGGCGCCTTTTATAAGCACTGCCATATCAATATGTTATTTCATATTATTTCAAGCCCGCTTGTTGCATCAATAATGCAATTTGTGCTCTCATTTCTTCATTGTCGCGTTGTACTTTTTCGTACTTAGCTTTCAAAGCAGTCATTTCATCTTGCATTACGTACATGGAGCTGATAGGGCCACCTTTGTAACGTTCAGGAACTGCTTTCTTCGCATCGGAAGTACCGAATTTACGAGTTACACCAGCATTTACCATGTTATGGTGGCTACCAACAGATACGCCTACATGGAACATTGTATCTTCTGCTGTGTAATGTGCAACGCCAAGAGCTGCCGCAGTTTCACCTCTGTAATTACCGATACCAGCCATTACTTGAGTTGGTTCCAATGGATCATATTGAATAGGTTTCAATGCAGACATAGCCGCTGCATGTGCGCCTACACGTTGTGTTTCGCCTGCTACGGAGTTAATAGCATTAGCTAAACCGTCTGTAGCACCTTTCAATTGATTTACGTTAACTGCATCAGTGCCGTTTACACCAGGACCTACATTGGTAATTGTATTACCTCCGTTGTTGAGGCCGTCTTTAGTGAGGCTTACAGCATTACCGCTAGCAGGTGTAATTGTTACACCGCCACCATTCATAACTGTCGTATTACCTGCAGCATCCTTAGTGGTTACTGTTTCAAGACCTTTCAAGTCTTTCGCCATACGAACCTTAAGGTTGCCAGTACCATCGGATACGACACCTAAATTGTCCTCTGTAGTCAACTTGCTAGCATCGGTAATGCCACCCACTACATTAACTTGTTCGTTAAGCTTTTTCTTGATTACGGAACCGCTATCGCCACCGTATTTCATACCATCGTCTTTAGTTGCCACTTGGTGGGTCTTACCGTTTTCGTCTTGGTACTTAATACGAGTGATGTTGTTACCGTCTAAGTCTGGATCACCTTTATCTACGGTAATATCCGCATTACGGCCGTCTTTACCAGTTAAACCAATATGACCAACGCCGTCTTTGCCGGACATGGATACAGCATCTTTACCGTCTTTGCCTGTGATACCTACTTTGCCGTCTGTACCGTCAGCACCATTAGGACCAGTAATGGATACGCCGTCCTTACCGTTTTTACCAACTTTTACCTTATCGGTAGTCAAGCTGTCAGTCTTAAGGTCTTTCGCCATCTTGATATTGATATTACCATTTTGGTCGGCTACGGTTTTAATATTTTCGCCGGAGTATTTATCATCAGATTCTGTACCTTCACCTTTGATGGTAACCTTTTGGCCTAGATCACGGTGGAATTCGCCTGTATTACCAGCAAAATTCATACCTTTTTTCGTGATTTCATCACCTAGGTTAGTAATCTTATTATCCAAGGCTTTGTGAGATTTTTGCAATTGGTCTTCTGTAGCAGCACGACCGCTTGTGATGTTGTTAGGATCCCAATCTTTATTTTCCAAACCTGTCACGTAGCCGTCTTTACCATCAATAGATACCTTGCCTGCCGCAATCTTACCATCTTTACCGTCGATAGTTACCTTGTCGCCAGCCTTAATGGTACCGTTTTCACCGTCAATTGTTACATTACCGGCTTTAATAGTACCTTTATTGCCATCGATTGTAACTTTATCACCAGCTTTGATAGTGCCTGTAGTGCCATCGATTGCGATTTGTTTCGTAGTATCAGTACCCAATGTCACTTTGTCTTTAAGACTTACTTCATAGTTTTTGGAACCATTCGCATTAGTGCTAGGTGTAACAGTAATATTATCACTACCTGATACAGTCGTGGATGCCGCTGCTGCAGCTTTATCCAATTGAGATTTATTAACCGCATCATTAGGGTCCGTACCGTCGGCTACGTTTGTAATCTTGTTGCCGCCGTTATTTAGACCGTCTTTTGTGAGGCTCACTTTGTTACCGTTATCAGGTGTAATAGTCATACCATCGCCATTAATAACAGTATTATTGCCGCCATTTGTGAAAGTTGCAGACGTCAAGCCTTTCAATTCTTTCGCCAAGCGCAATTTCAATGTATCGGAACCGTCGGAAACAACACCAATGTTGTCTTCAGTCGCTAATTTGCTTTCATCAGAGATACCGCCCTTAACATTCACTTGGTTGTTAAGTTTCTTTTCAATCACCTTGCCTGTATCGCCGCCGTAGAGCATACCATCATCCATGGTTGCCACTTGATGTTCGCCGTTTTTGTCCTGGTAAACAATACGAGTGATACCATCAACACCGTCTACGCCTTTTGCACCTTTAACGCCTTTAGTATCATCATCGTAGCCATTCTTCACGGACATGTCGATACCGTTTGTACCGTTCACCCCATTTGTACCTGCAGGGCCTGTCAAGCCGATATGGCCTACGCCATCTTTACCGAACATAGATACAGCAGGTTTCCCGTCTTTACCAGTAACACCTACCTTACCGTCTAAGCCGTTCGGGCCTTCAGGGCCAGTGATAGTTACACCATCTTTATCACCTTTACCGACCTTCACAGTTTCAGCTTTAAGGTTCTTATTCATCTTCACATCGACAATTGTATTGCCATTTTGATCCTGTTTGATGAAAGTTTTAAGGTTTTCACCGCTGTAGTTATTATCAGCATCAGTACCTTCACCCTTAATAGTGATCTTGGAACCAAGTTTATTAGTCTGTACACCGCCACTATTAGCATCAAACTGCAAGCCTTTATTGATAACATCGTCCAATTTGGATTTGGAGGCAATGTCTTTCAATTTTACGGTTTCCTTTTTATCCGGATGATTTTTATCCTCTACAGTCAAATCAATGTTGCCATTATCATCCACCTTGTAAGCACCGTCAGCTTCAGCCGCATTTTTCGCCAAACGGAAGTCCGTAGCATTAGCGCCTTGTTTCTTAACTTCGTCGCTAACTGTTTTCAACTGATCTTCTGTTGCGGCGCGACCGGATACCATATTAGGATTTTGAATATCCCAATCTTTATTATCTAAGCCAGATACATAGTTGCCAGTATTGCCAGGGTTCGCACCATCTTCTTGTTTACCCATGGTTACAGTGCCAGCTTTCACAGTGTCGGATGCCGTTACAGATTGCAAGCCTGTTAAATTTTTAGCCAATTGCAATTGTAATTTTGCATTACCGTCAGCATCAACCGTCGCAGATGTAACACCGATATTATTTCCGGTTGCCAAATCAGATGCATTTGTCACACCACCTGTTATATTTACTAGCTTGTTAAGCTTAACATTAGATATAGCACCCATGTCGCCTTTAAATTTAAGGCCGTCGTTCAAAGTAGCCACTTCTTCGTTCGTACCATCAGGTTTTTGGTATCTAATACGAGTTGTAGTCGTACCAGGAGCACCGTCTACACCAGGTTGACCGTCACGAGTAACAGAAATGTTAGTTGTTACACCGTCTTTACCATTAATACCGATTTTACCGTCTTTACCGTTTGCACCAGTAGCAGTAATCGTTTCTACATTGAGGTTTTTACCAAGTTTCACATCAATTGTACTGTCACCGTTACCGTCTTGAGAGATTTCCGTAATGATATTAGAGTTATCCCCTTTAACGGTTACTTTGGAGCCCAATTTATTTGTTTTTACGCCGCCATTGTTAGCATCAAATTTCAAGCCTTTATTAGTTAATGCATCTTCGCTATCTTTGATTTTATCTTTCAAGTAATCCACATTAACCGCTTCGCTACCATCGTTACCTGTCGCATACGCCACATTTGTTACATGAGTACCACCAGTTTTATTAGCATAAGTAGGACCTTCATAAGTTACTTTTGTCTTATCAACGTCACCATTATTGTCCAAATTATACTTAACAGCGCGATCGTTTAATTTATCAAGGCTAGATTTAGATGCGACATCCTTAATCTTAACTGTTTCTTTACTACCTGCATGGTTTTTATCCTCAACAGTTAAGTCAACATCACCGTTAGAGTCAACCGTATAGGCGCCGTCTGCAACTGCCGGATTTGCAACTAAACGATAGTCCGTAGACGCAGCACCTTGGCTTTTAATTACATCGCTGATTTTCTTCAATTGATCTTCTGTAGCAGCACGACCGCTTACAGGGTTAGACTTATTAACATCCCAGTCCTTATTTTCAAGGCCTGTCACATAATTTTTAGTATCAGCGTGTTTACCCATTGTTACGCCGCCTGCTTTTACAGTATCTGTAGCAGTAACAGTAGTAACATTAAGATCTTTTTTCAATTTAACGCCGATTGTAGTATCATCACCAGTTTGCGTAATTTCAGTAGTGATATTGTCATCACCATTGACTGTTACTTTAGAACCAAGTTTGTTTGTTTTTTCATCGTTATTATCAGCGTTAAAACGAAGACCTTTGTTGATAAGTTCAGTTTTGGCATTATTGATATTAGTAGTTAATTCGTTTTTGGCATCGTGCAATTGACCGCCGTTTACAGCGTCCTTACTGCCTGCGCCTACAGTTCCATCAGCAACATTGGTAATCTTTTGATTATTCGCATTGAGACCTGTTGGAGATACATATGTTTTACCGCCTACAGTCAAACCGTTGCTATCAATCTTAGTATTACCTGCTGTCACGCTGTCCAAACCTGTCAATGTTTTAGCTAATTTCACATTTAATGTGCCATTGCCGTCAGATACAACACCGATATTACCATCGGACAGTGTGCCTGTAGCACCGCCTTTAACAGTTACAGTGTCGCCTAATTGTCTGTTGCTTACATTACCAGTATCGCCAGCAAAGTTCAATCCTTTATTAATTTTTGTATTAATATTGGAGATGTCTTGCTTGTTTTGAGCAATATTGCCAGCATTATTTGTGATATTTTGCTTATTATCAGCGATATCTTGTTTATTCTTGTCGATTTGAGTCTTATTAGTATTAACTTTTTCGTTTACCGCTTTTAACTGATCTTCAGTAGCACCGCGACCGGATACAGCCACAGGATTATCTACATTCCAATCTGTATTTGTAAGGCCTGTTACATGACCAGCATCACCGTCTACAGTTACAGGATGTGCTGTACCTACAGTAATTTTATTACCTAAACCAACAGTATATTCCTTACCGCCTGCTGCGTTTATACTTTCTGTTACAGTTACATTCGCATCCTTTGCTTTTACAGTGGATGCTTTGGCTGTACCCCCGATAGCAGCTTGTAATTGTCCATAGTTAACTGCATCATTAGTGCTACTACCATCTGCAACATTAGTAATCTTTTGATTATTCGCATTGAGACCTGTTGTAGATACATAGTTCTTACCACCTACGGTCAAGCCACCATTATCAATCTTAGTATTACCAGCTGTAACGCTATCTAAGCCTGTCAATGTTTTAGCTAATTTCACATTCAATGTGCCATTACCGTCGGATTCAACACCGATATTACCGTCAGACAATGTGCCTGTAGCACCGCCTTTAACAGTTACAGTATCACCTAATTGTCTATTACTTACAGTGCCTGTGTCGCCAGCAAAGTTCAAGCCTTTATTAATCTTTGTGTTAATAGTGGAAATATCTTGCTTATTCTTAGCGATATCAGTTTTGTTATTCACAATGTCGCCAGCATTTTTTGTGATATTTTGCTTGTTAGTATTGATATCACCAGCATTTTTATCGATGGCAGCTTTATTGGTATTAACTTTATCGTTTACCTTTTTCAACTGATCTTCTGTAGCACCGCGACCAGATACAGCTACAGGATTATCTACATTCCAGTCTTTATTTTGAAGGCCTGTTACATGGCCTGTAGTACCATTAATCGTTACAGGGTTCGCTGCACCTATTGTAACGGTGTTACCCAAAGTCATGTTAATAGTTGTATCACCATTAGCTTGTGTAATTGCGGCATTGATATTGCTGCCATCGCCTTTGATGGTAACTTTAGAACCTAATAGGTTGTTTTTCGCACCACCTGTATTAGCATCGAAGTTAAGGCCTTTATCTATAGTGTCTTTATTGAATTTAATAGCGTCATGAATCGTGCCTTTACCAGTGTTGCCGATATTGCTCATCGACAAGTTACCCGTATCAGGGTCAAGCGCTGCATTGCCACCTAAAAGGCCTTTTGTAGTACTTGCTAAATTACCCAAGGTATTTGCAACACCATATAATTGGCTACCATTGATTGCATCTGTAGATTGTGCATTTACACGACCTGCAGCCACATTTGTGATAGTACGTTTTAGTGTATCGCTACCTACACTAAGTGTGGAATCAGCAGAACCGCCGGCATAGTTTTTATACCATAAGCCATTTACCAATTGATTTGGTGTGCTTACTGTAGCATCAGTCTTGGAGTTAGCACCTAGTGCAACGGAGCGTTCATGTGCAGCATTAGCAGATACACCTAATGCCATAGAGTTTGTTTGCTCAGCTTTACTGCTTAAACCTAATGCTACAGCACCTACCGCACCAGTAGATGTAGAAGATTGCACACCTATTGCTAGGGAATTACCACCAGATGCAACAGAACCATCACCAGCCGCGATATCAGCGTAGCCATTTGTAGTACTACCCCAACCGAGTGCAGTGGAGTGAGAGCTATTAGTTGTAGCATTCGTCCCCAATGCAGAAGAGCCCTGTTTCAAAGCCTTAGAACCATTACCGATAGCTACCGCCCAATCACCTCTAGATTGAGAACCATTACCCATAGAAATGGCACCGCCACCACCGGCTTTTGCATCATTACCTAGCGCCATGGAGGAACCACCCCAAGCACGAGCATTAGAACCGAAGGCTTGGTCATTAGGAAGACCTATCAATTTATTGGTTTCATCATAGCCGGCACGCGCATTATTACCAAGAGCAAAACCATTAAGAGATGCCACGCGTGTTTCATTACCTAATGCTACACTGTTATTGGTAATCGAACGAGAGTTATGACCGATAGTTACAGCTTGTGCACCATCAGCACTAGTACCGGAACCAACAGCAATTGCATTAACAACCTTGGTCGTTGCACCTTGACCGATGGCGATACCACCTGTTCTTTGATCTGCTGGAACATCTGCCCCTTTGGCAACATCAACAGTTACAGTTGCACCTTGTCCGATAGCAATACCGCTCTGTGTTTTACCTTCATCAGTATCACCTCTACCTACAGATGCATTAGTACCGATTGAAATACTATAGTCACCCTTAGATGCCGTATTATCACCGATAGCAATACCACCGTCATTTTCAGCTTGTGCACCGTTACCTCTTGTAATAGGTGCCCCTAAGGCATCGGTAGGCATCATAACGCCTGTCAGCATAACGGCAACTGCTGTAGCACCTACCATTTTAGAAAATACAACCGACAAAGAGGAACGTTTCGTCATGTTCTTTGCTGTTTCTGCCACCACAACATAGCAGCCCTTTGTGCGATTCCAAATCACTTTAAATACTCGATTCATTAATCTTTCTCCTATAAAACTTATAAAACTTACTAACTAACTATCTACATATTTAATGAAATAACAATGATAGATCGATGATGTATTGAGAGTTCATCGACATTCTTGAATGTGTATATCTAAAATACCACAAATTACGGGAAAAGTAAACTTTTTTTCATTTTATTTTCATAAAACTTTTGTATTTAAGATATTAATAATTTCGATAAAATTAAATATACTGAATATTCTGCATAAATGCTGTATTTTTTTACTATTATTCACCAACTTTCATAAATAATACTAATATGCTCCATAATTATGTACCAATATCACATCATATATAACCAATTTATTTTCTCTTCATCATTCTGATTTATGATAGACCATATAATAGAATGATATCTTTTCATAAACAGATATCGTACAGTGTTTCTGCCATTTTGACTCAATGTACGTACACAATTACTACATACCTACTTAAGCCAATTAACTATTGCACAATCAATAAAGGTAGCATTTTATTATATAGTAAAAGGAATGACAGGTGAAATTCAAATCGCCGTCATTCCTTTTTTATTCTAAGGCACTCTAAAGGCGTATTGGCGGGCTTTATAGGCTTTATAGAAATAGAGCATATGTGTATAAAAACAATTTATACGATTACTCCATGTGTTTTTTAATTTTTATTGTTATACTGAAAGCAGAAAGGAGGAAGAAATCTATGTCAGAACTCAATATCTTACAACAAAATATAGATAAACCAAATACGGTTACAGAAGAAGATATCGTAGTTACACGAGATAATCAAACTTTCACAATCAAAGGTCGCTTTAATGGGGAAGAAGGCGTATTCACATATGATGCGGACGTTCAACCTAACGATCAGTTACAATTTCTGCATCACAATTTTACGGCCATCGTAAAAAAAATTACATATAAGGTGATTCAAGGTCAGCGAATCACATTGATTGCAAAATTATATGCATAAAAATATCGGGGTATTGTTAATACAAACAACACCCCGATATTTTTTATCGGTCATACAATTATAAGAAATACAATACAACACAACAACACTTAATTCTTATAATTGAATCATCTAAAATTATTGAATTGTGGGCGCATTAATCGCCTTGCGAAGGTCCACTGTGTGAAGTTCGTCCATTGCAGGAGCCGCTTTTTCATCCACAGGTTTCACGCGATTATTGCCGTCTTTCATAGCTTCATTCAAGCTGAAGATCACCATTTCGTTCATGTAGAAACGCAATTCATCATCATGTACATTGGCTGTATTGCGATCCAAGATATCGATGATTTGTTGCGCGTAGTCCAATTTAGCGTCTTCAGATACAGTCGCATGGTCCGTAAAGAACTGCTTGTAATCGTTGTACAAGCGGTCTAATGCCAAGCGCCCATAGCTGTCGTTCTTGTAACGATGGCTCACGATGTACCAGCTGCGACGAACGTTCATGTAGTACAACACATTGTTGCGGTAACGCTCTTGACCGGTCATAACGCGGGAATCGTCCATGATACGCTTGCCCTTTTGGTCCAATTGGAATTGTGTGAAAGCATCCACTACGTCGCGAACTTCTTCGCTAGGTACAGGAACTGCAACTTCCGCTTCAATCACATTCAATGGTTCAGCCGGTTGTTCTGGCATCATCAATCGATCTTGAGCCGCATCCGCTTGACCTACTGCACACACACAAGCAAGTGCCAATACAGGCATAAATGTTTTGAATTTCATAAATCCTCCTAATGATGAGCCGCCCCCCAAAGGGCGGCTTTCATATTCCTTACATGATTCTTACATGACTAGAGTATACTAAATAACCCATTTAATCAAGTCAAATTTACTTTGTAAGCCCTGCTTGTTGCATCAACAATGCAATTTGAGCTTTCATTTGTTCATTATCTTCCTTCACAGAAGACAATTCATTGAGGCTTTCTTGCATGCGTGCATTTTCAGCTTTCAACGCTGTTACCTCATCTTGCAACACATAAACGGAGCTGATAGGGCCACCTTTATAACGTTCTGGAATCGCTTTCTTCGCATCGGAGTTACCGAATTTGTGAGTTACACCGGCATTCACCATGTTATGGTGGCTACCAACAGATACGCCTACATGGAACATAGTGTCTTCTGCTGTGTAATGTGCAACGCCTAACGCCGCCGCCGTTTCACCTCTGTAATTACCGATACCGGCCATTACTTGAGTAGGCTCCAATGGATCGTATTGAATCGGTTTCAACGCAGACATAGCCGCCGCATGAGCACCTACACGTTGTGTTTCACCCGCTACAGCATTGATTGCATTCGCCATCTTATCTGTTGCGCCTTTTAATTGATTTACGTTAACCGCATCAGTACCGTTCACACCAGCCGCAACATTGGTAATTGTATTACCGCCGTTGTTGAGGCCATCTTTAGTAAGACTAACTGCATTACCACTAGCAGGTGTAATCGTTACACCGCCACCGTTCATAACTGTAGTATTACCTGCAGCATCCTTAGTGGTTACCGTTTCAAGGCCTTTCAAGTCTTTTGCCATACGAACCTTAAGGTTGCCAGTACCATCGGATACGACACCTACATTGTCTTCTGTAGTTAACTTGCTAGCATCAGTAATACCACCGATTACGTTTACTTGTTCGTTAAGCTTTTTGTTAATCACAGCGCCGCTATCGCCACCGTATTTCATACCATCATCTTTAGTTGCCACTTGGTGGGTTTTACCGTTTTCGTCTTGGTATTTAATACGAGTGATTTCGTTGCCATCAAGATCAGGGTCACCTTTTTCAACAGAAATATCCGCACTACGGCCGTCCTTACCATTAAGACCGATGTGACCAATGCCGTCTTTACCGGACATGGATACAGCATCTTTACCGTCTTTACCAGCAATACCTACCTTGCCATCTGTGCCGTTCGCTGCATCAGGACCTGTGATGGATACGCCATCTTGACCATCTTTACCAACTTTAATAGTCCCTTTATCGCCGTCGATTTCAACCTTGTCACCGGCTTTGATTGTGCCTGCAGTGCCATCGATGGCGATTTGTTTCTTAGGATTAGAACCCAATGTCACTTGGTCTTTAAGACTTACTTCATAGTTTTTGGAACCATTAGCATTGTCGCTTGGTGTAACCTTAATGTTATCGCCTGCTGTTACCGTCGTAGTCGCAGCTGCTGTAGCTTGATCTAATTGAGATTTATTAACTGCATCAGTCGGAGCTGTACCAGCAGCTACATTCGTAATCTTATTGCCACCATTATCCAAACCATCTTTAGTTAGGCTCACAGGGTTACCGCTAGCAGGTGTAATCTTCATACCCCCACCATTTACAACAGTAGTGTTACCCGCAGCATCTTTAGTTGTTACTGTTTCAAGGCCTTTCAAGTCTTTTGCCATACGAACCTTGAGGTTATTGCTACCATCGGATACTACACCTAAATTATCTTCAGTAGTCAACTTGCCAGCATCAGTAATACCGCCGATTACGTTTACTTGTTCGTTAAGCTTTTTATTGATTACAGCACCGCTATCGCCACCGTATTTCATACCGTCATCTTTGGTTGCCACTTGGTGGGTCTTACCATTTTCGTCTTGGTACTTAATACGAGTGATTGCGTTACCTTCAATATCAGGGTCGCCTTTTTCAGCAGTGATATCAGCACTACGACCATCCTTACCATTAAGGCCAATGTGACCAATGCCGTCTTTACCAGACATGGATACAGCATCTTTACCGTCTTTACCTGTGATACCTACTTTGCCGTCTGTACCGTTCGCACCATCTGGACCTGTGATAGATACACCATCCTTATTATCACCTTTGCCAACTTTTACAGATTCAGCTTTAAGATTTTTGCTCATCTTCACGTCAATGGTTGTGTTACCTGTTGCCGCATCTTGTTTGATGAAAGTCTTGATATTTTCACCGCTATAATCGGCATCAGCAGCTTTACCTTCGCCTTGTACGATTACGGTAGAACCTAATTTACTAGTTTGTACACCGCCTACATTAGCATCAAATTTAAGGCCTGTTGCAGTTTGATTTGCCAAAGCTTGTTTCAATTGGTCTTCTGTTGCGGCACGACCAGATACAACATTACCTGGATCCCAATTCTTATTATCAAGGCCTGTAATATAGTTGCCTGTATTACCAGGGTTCGCACCATCAGCTTGTTTACCCATTGTTACGTCGCCTGCTTTCACAGTGTCTGTAGCAATAACAGATGTAACAGTAAGATCTTTCTTTAATTTAAGTGCAATCTTAGTGTCATCACCAGTTTGAGTAATTTCTGTGGTGATGTTATCATCTCCGTTTACGGTTACCTTGGAGCCTATTTTATTCGTTTTTTCGTCGTCATTATCAGCATTAAAACGAAGGCCTTTATTGATTAAATCAGTCTTAGTATTATCAATTTTAGTATTCAATTCGTTTTTAGCAGCGTGTAATTGACCACCGTTAACTGCATCTTTGGAGTTCGGAGCCACGTCGCCATTAGCAACATTCGTTACCTTTTGGTCATTTGCATTGATACCGTTTGGAGATACATAATTCTTACCACCTACGGTCAAACCGCCGTTATTGATGGTAGTATCACCAGCTGTAACACTGTCCAAACCTGTCAATGTTTTAGCCAATTTCACATTCAATGTGCCCGTACCATCGGATACAACACCGATATTGTTATCAGACAATGTGCCTGTAGCACCGCCTTTAACGGCAACAGTATCACCCAATTTCTTATTGATTGTTGCACCGGAGTCACCGTCAAAGTTCAAACCTTTTTCAATAGTTTTATTGATAGTAACAATATCGCCAGCGTTCTTTGCAATATTTTGCGTATTATTAGCAATATTACCGGCATTTGTTGTGATATTTTGTTTGTTATCAGCGATAGCTTGTTTATTTTTGTCGATTTGATCCTTATTAGCATTAACTGTATCGTTAACCTTTTTCAACTGATCTTCTGTAGCCGCGCGACCAGGAACAGCCACAGGATTGTCTACACTCCAATCTGTATTTTGCAGGCCTGTTACATGGCCTGCATTACCATCTACAGTTACAGGATGTGCAGTACCAACATTGATTGTATTGCCTAATCCAACAATATATTCCTTACCACCTGCTGCATTTGTACCTTCTGTTACAGTTACATTTGCATCTTTTGCTTTCACAGTAGGCGCTTTATCGATAGAGTTAATCACATTTTGTAATTGACCATAGTTAACCGCATCATTAGAGTTAGTACCATCAGCTACATTGGTAATCTTTTGGTTGTTCGCATTGATACCGTTTGGAGATACATAGTTTTTACCATCTACGGTCAAACCGCCGTTATTGATAGTAGTGCCGCCAGCTGTAACGCTGTCCAAACCAGTCAATGTTTTAGCCAATTTAATATTTAGCGTATCAATGCCATTGGAAACGACACCGATATTGTTATCTGTCAATTTAGTTACATCAGTCACGCCGCCTACAACATTAGTTTGTTCGCCTAATTTACGCGTGAATTTATTATCTGCAGCTGCTGCAGCTTTTACATCGCCGGCATAGGATACGCCTTTTTCTACTTCCGTTTTAACTGCAAACAATTGGCTACCATTGATAGCATCAGTGGATGTAGCAGAAATACGACCGGCCGCTACATTAGTAACAGTCCGTTCCATACCTGCTTTGCCTACGCTTACTGTGGAAGCAGGGTTTGTGCCTGCAAAGTTATGCGTTACCCCATTGATTATGGCAGAAGGAGTAGCCACAGCCGCTGCTGTTTCAGAGCCATTACCGATAGCTACGGCATTGTCATTGGCTACTTTTGTATTATTACCAAGAGCTAAACCGTTAGCCCCTGTTACAGTAGCACTGTTACCTAAAACCATGCCATTATCTGCGGAAATAGTGGAGTTACTACCTACTACATAGGAATTATCTGTTGTAATGGTATTCTTATAACCGAACGCACCAGCTGTATTACCTTTAACTGTACCAGCAGTAACCTTTTTAATTTTATCGCCATTAGACTCTGTAGTTTCAGTAACAGTAGCCGTCCCTACTGTATTTTCACTACCGATAGCGTATGCATTATTGCCATACACCTTATTGCCTCTACCTAGAGCACCTGCAGCTGAACCAGATAGAGTGGCATTCGTCATATCAAAGCCCACTGTATTCGCATCGCCGAGAGATGTGGATTTCTCACCATATGCACCGGCTTGGCTACCGATAGCCAGAGAGTTATTCCCCCAGCTACGAGCCATAGCACCAATAGCGGAGCTAGCCACACCTTTTGACAAGGAGTTAGCACCGATAGCATTAGAGCCTGTGCCTAAAGACTGTGTCATCATACCAATAGCAAGGCTTGCATTTCCGATAGAAGCAGTATTTACATAGTTCTTACTATCATTAAGACCTGCTGTACCCAATCCACTTGGATATAATGTAGCCACTTCACGGTTAAAGTTTTTCTGCGTACCTGGCACCGATAAATCAGGAATAGCCTTATATAAATCAGGCTTTGCCTGATCGATATCATCACCGCCGATAGCGATAGAAGACTGACCAATAGATCTTACATCACCACCGATAGCCACAGATTGTGTGCCATATACCTTCGCTACGCTACCGATAGCTACAGATTGTGAAAACAGCTGTCCGTCACCATCAACAGTAGCATTCTTTCTAATTATATTAGCTTCCGCTGCAGCACCGATGACTACGTCACCACGAGAACCGTAAGAAGCGGCTTCTGCACCCATTACAACTGCACCGGATCCAGGTTGTTGATGATACTTGGAAATCGTGCTCTTCGCTTGACGACCTATTACAATATCGCCATTTTCCTTTGCCACAGATCCTTGACCGATAGCAATAGTACCCGCAGGATATGGAACCTTCACTCGTTGTTGCCCTTCAGCCTTTGCACCATTACCGATGGCAATACCATTTTCACTTGTCGCTAATGTAGTCGCATCATTACCTACAGCCACAGACTTAGCACCTGCAGACTTCGCATTATCGCCAACTGCCACGCTATTGCTACCAGTAGCAGCAGCGCCAGGGCCTTGTACTACATTTGCTTCTGCAATTCCCGATACTAAACAACCCGTAATAGCAAACGCGCATAAAGCTGTACGGAAAGTAATACTCGTTCTTTCAGAATTCACACTAGCTTTACCGCCACCGCTCTTAACTAACTCAGATACTACAACGTAGCAATTTTTAGCTTTACTCCAAATTACATTATAAATTCGATTCATGTTATTCCTTTCTCACCGAACTACCGGACTTGCCGGTTACACATTATGTTTATATCCTCATATAAAAAAGTAAAATAAAAGAAGAAGTAATAGATATAAAAAATCATCTACACTTCTAACATAAAACAATAGTACTCAATACTACAGTTTGAGTACTATTAAGTATATATTTATCTATACTATACTCACTCTAGCGCCTACTATATCAAATAATTTCAATGTTGTAAACAACTTTTTCATGTTTCATTCATTTTTATGGTTTATTTAATAGATTTAAAAAATAAGATAAAAACTCTTCATCTTTTCTATATATTTATGGAATTAAATTTACATATTCAAATACGAAAGATTTAGTCTATGTATGACAAAAGCCGAGGCAGTTTGTGCCTCGGCTTTCGTCATATGATATAGTCTAAATTTTATTGAATTGTAGGTGTATTAATCGCTTTGCGAAGGTCTACTGTAGGAAGTTCATCCACCGTAGGACCCATTTTTTCTTCCACAGGTTTCACGCGATTATTGCCGTCTTTCATAGCTTCGTTCAAGCTGAAGATCACCATTTCGTTCATGTAGAAACGCAATTCATCATCATGTACATTGGCCGTATTGCGATCCAAGATATCGATGATTTGTTGCGCGTAGTCCAATTTAGCGTCTTCAGACACCGTCGCATGGTCCGTAAAGAACTGCTTGTAATCGTTGTACAAACGATCTAATGCCAAACGCCCATAGCTATCGTTTTTATAACGATGGCTTACGATGTACCAACTACGACGAACGTTCATGTAGTACAACACATTGTTGCGGTAACGCTCTTGACCAGTCATAACGCGGGAATCGTCCATGATGCGCTTACCCTTTTGGTCCAATTGGAATTGTGTGAAAGCATTCACTACGTCGCGAACTTCTTCGCTAGGTACGGAAAGGGCCACTTCTGTTTCAAGCACATTCAATGGTTCAGTCGGTTGTTCCGGCATCATCAATCGATCTTGAGCCGCATCCGCTTGACCTACCGCGCATACACAAGCAAGTGCCAATACAGGCATAAATGTTTTGAATTTCATACTTCCTCCTTATGATGAGCCGCCCCGAAAAGGGCGGCTTTCACAATCCTTACATGAGTGGTTAAGAACTCGAATATTCAGATTCGATTATTTTGTAAGACCTGCTTGTTGCATCAACAATGCGATTTGAGCTTTCATTTCTTCATTATCGCGTTGTACTTGATCGTATTTAGCAGTTAACTCTAAGTCATGTTGTTTCATGCGTTCATTTTCAGCTTTTAACGCAGTCACTTCATCTTGCAATACATATGCAGAGCTGATAGGGCCTGCTTTATAGCGAGCTGGAATAGCTTTCTTAGCATCGGACGTACCAAATTTATAGGATACACCCGCATTAATCATGTTGTCATGACCGCCGAGAGATACGCCCATATGGAACATTGTAGATTCATTAGTATAGTGTGCTACGCCTACAGCAGCAGCTGTGCTGCCTTTGTAGTGGCCTACAGCAGCCAATACTTGAGTTGGTTCCAATGGATCATATTGTAAAGGTTTGAGGCCGGAAATAGCTGCACTAGTAGCACCTACATCAGCGATCTTACCATCCACACTACGCATAGCACTGCTCAATTGATTTACGTTAACCGCATCAGTGCCATCTACACCAGGGCCTACATTAGTAATTCTATTACCACCGTTATTGAGGCCGTCTTTAGTAAGGCTTACAGCATTACCTTGAGCAGGCGTAATTGTCACGCCGCCACCGTTCATAACAGTTGTATTACCAGCAGCATCTGTAGTAGTTACGGACTCAAGACCTTTCAAGTCTTTCGCCAACTTGATGTTATATCCATCACCAGCAGCGTTTTTCACAACACCAATATTGTTGTCTGCCAAGCGGTTCACATCCGCACCACCAGTAAGGTTCATAGTATCTCCCAATCCACGAACCACTTTACCGCTATCACCAGGTTGGTCGCCTTGGAATACACGGCCTGTTCTTGCTTTATTATTGAAGTCGTCATTAACAGCTTTCAATTGGTCTTCTGTTGCGGCACGACCAGGAACTGCTACAGGGTTTTCAGGATTCCAAGTTTTGTTATCCAAACCTGTTACGAAGTTGCCTTCTTTACCGTCAGAAGTTTGCTTGCCTACAACTACATCGCCAGCTTTCACAGTATTTGCCGTTACGGAACCGTCATTGCCGTCAATCTTAACTTGATTACCGCCATTGCCAGCTGTAATTGTACCTGCAGAACCGTCGATGTTAACTTGTTTTGCTGGATCTTGACCAAGAGTGATCTTATCATTTAATGCCATTTTGATAGCGCCGTTGTCCACGGAAGTTTTGATATTGCCGTCACCTTTCAAGTCGATTGTTTCGCCAAGAGGTTTCTTCACGGATTGACCGTCTTCCGCTTTAAGGCCAAAGCCTGTGGATTTGATGTCTTCGATAGCTGTATGCAATTGACCGCCGTTTACAGCGTCCTTGCTACCAGCGCCAATAGTGCCATCAGCCACATTAGTGATCTTCTTATCAGCCGCATCGATACCGTCTTTTGTTACCTTAGGACCGTTTTCGATAGTCAAACCGTCTTTGTTGATAGTAACAGCTTTGTTGCCACCATCATTGATTTGCAAGCCATCTTTAGTCAACTTAGTCGCTTCATTAGCGCCGTCCTTGATAGTAACGCCGTTTGTATCCATCTTAGTGTCGCCTGTAGTCACAGTGTTAGCTGTTACAGTATCTACAGTGATGTCTTTTTTCAATTCTACCTTAACAGCACCGCCGTCTACGGATGTTTTGATATTAGTGTCATCACCTTTAACCTTAACAGTTTCACCAAGAGGTTTCTTCACGGATTGACCGTCTTCCGCTTCAAGACCAAAGCCTTTAGTTTTAAGGCTTTCAACAGCGTCATGCAATTGACCACCGTTTACAGCGTCTTTGCTATCTTTGGCAACCGTACCGTCTTGAACGTTTGTAACCTTCTTGCCGGCTGCATCGATGCCGTCCTTCGTCATGGATGGACCATCAGTAATCTTCACGCCATCTTTTGTAACAGCTGTCAACGGATTACCTGCTGCATCTTTAATAGTCATGCCTTCGCCGTTTACAACGGTTTTACCGTTTACACCGTTTTCACCATTGTTGAAAGTAACGGAATTTAAACCTTTAAGGTCTTTCGCCAAACGAAGCATCAATGTATCTGTACCGTCGGATACAACGCCGATATTATCATCGTTGGAAAGTTTAGTTTTATCGGTTATGCCACCCTTAACATTTACTTGAGTGTTAAGTTTTCTCTTGATAACGTCGCCGGAGTCACCACCGTATGCCATACCGTCATCTTTGGTTGCCACTTGGTGTGTCTTACCATTTTCATCAGTGTATTTGATACGGGTGATTTCGTTACCGTTGAGGTCTGGATCACCTTTTTCAACAGAAATGTCAGCGCTACGGCCGTCTTTACCGTTAAGACCGATGTGACCTACGCCGTCTTTACCAGAAATAGATACAGCTTCTTTGCCATCCTTACCAGTCACAGCTACCTTGCCGTCTGTACCGTTCGCAGTGTCAGGACCTGTAATGGACACGCCGTCCTTACCGTCTTTGCCAACTTTCACGGATTCAGCTTTAAGGTTTTTATTCATCTTCACGTTGATAGTTGTATCACCAGATGTTTGGTCTTGTGTGATGAAAGTTTTAAGATTTTCGCCGCTGTAATCTTCGTCAGCTGCAGTGCCTTCACCTTTAATAGTCACTTTGGAGCCAAGCTTGTTAGTTTGTTCGCCGCCTACGTTAGCATCGAATTTCAAACCTTTATTAGTTAATGCGTCCGCACTATCTTTGATTTTGTCATTCAAGTAGTCTACATTAACCGCTTCGCTACCATCGTTGCCTGTAGCATATGCCACATTCGTTACGTGAGTACCGCCTTGTTTATTGTTATATGCAGGACCTTCGTAAGTTACCTTGGATTTATCAGGATTACCAGTAGGGTCCAAATCATACTTAACAGCACGGTCATTCAATTTATCAAGTTTGGATTTAGAAGCAACGTCTTTGATAGTAACGGTTTCTGTTTGATTTGGATGATTCTTATCTTGTACAGTCAACGCTACATCGCCGTTCGCATCCACAGTGTAGTCTCCATTGGAGCCTGCCGCTTGATTTCTAATCAAACGATAATCAGTGGAGTTAGCACTTTGAGCATCCAACGCTTTTTTCAATTGATCTTCTGTTGCAGCACGACCGGATACGATCTTGTCTGCATCCCAATCTTTATTATCAAGGCCTGTTACATAATTGCCTGTTTCGCTGTCGCCAGCTGCGTTGTTAACAGTTTGACCCCCCATAATAGCATCGCCTGCTTTCACAGTCTTAGCCGCCGTTACGGAATCAAGGTTTTTAAGGTCTTTCGCCAATTGAAGTTCTAATTTGTCAGTGCCATCAGCTTTTACGTTGATGTTGCCGGATGCGCTCTTGAATGTAGTAGACTCAGCTTCAGTTACGCCTTCACCTTGTACTTTCACCAAGGAGTTCAATTTTTGTTTATTCACGGTACCAGTGTTGTTACCAGTGAATTGTAAACCGTCTTCCATAGTCGCAACTTGGTGCTCACCGTTGCCGTCAGTGTATACGATACGAGTAAGACCGTTTGTACCATCTACACCTTTTTCGCCTTTAACACCGGTAGCAGGATCATTGTAACCAGGTTTTACGGATAAGTCGATACCATTAGTACCGTTCACGCCGTTCGTTCCAGCAGGGCCTGTCAAGCCAATGTGGCCTACGCCGTCCTTACCGGAAATAGAAACTGCTTCTTTACCGTTTTTATCAGTAACAGCTACCTTGCCGTCTGTGCCATTCGCTGTGTCAGGACCAGTAATGGATACGCCGTCCTTACCATTTTTGCCAACCTTCACAGATTCAGCTTTAAGATTTTTATTCATCTTCACGTCGATAGTCGTATTGCCTGTCGCCGCATCTTGTTTGATGAAAGTTTTGAGGTTTTCACCACTGTAATCAGCATCAGCTGCAGTGCCTTCACCTTGAATAGTCACTATAGATCCTAATTTATTAGTTTTTACGCCGCCTACATTGGCATCGAATTTGAGACCTGTGTTAATCAAGTCATTCTTGGTATTCGTAATTTGATCGCCAAGGTCTTGTTTAACTTGATGTAATTGACCGCCGTTTACAGCATCTTTAGAACCAGCCGCTACGTTACCGTCTTTCAAGTTAGTAATTTTTGTACCGTTAGGACCTTCCAAAGTTACTGTATCTTTATCAGTATCACCGTCGTATTTTACGGAGCGGTCTTTTACTTTATCAAGTTCAGTTTTGGACGCAACATCCTTAATCGTTACAGTTTTAACGTCTTTGGATTTTTCATCTTTTACCTTCAAATCAATTTGATTATTAGTAACCTTATAGGAACCGTCTTGTGCATTATCTGGATTAGCGATTAAGCGATAATCCGTAGAACTTGCATTAGCCGCTTTCAAAGCATCACTAACTGTTTTTAATTGTTCTTCAGTAGCCGCACGATTAGGTACATATACAGGATCTGCAATATTCCAAGATGTATTATCTAAACCTGTTACAAAGTTACCAGTTTGGTTAGCACCTTTGTTATCTGCTACCGTATGATTACCTACAGTCGCAGTGCCTGCTTTCACAGTGTCGGATGCCGTTACAGATTGCAAACCAGTCAAGTTTTTCGCCAATTGCAATTGTAATTTTGCATTGCCATCAGCGCCGACAGCCGCAGAAGTAACACCGATATTATTACCTGTAGCAAGATCGGAAGCGCTTGTTACGCCACCTGTGATGTCCACTTGTTTATTAAGTTTAACATTGGATGTAGCACCCATGTCGCCTTTGAATTTAAGGCCGTCGTTCAAGGTTGCCACTTCTTCGTTAGAGCCATCAGGTTTTTGATATGTAATACGAGTTGTAGTCGCGCCAGGAGCACCATCTACACCAGGTTGACCGTCACGAGTAACAGAAATATTAGTTGTTACACCATCTTTACCGTTGATACCGATTTTACCGTCTTTACCATTTGCACCAGTAGCAGTAATTGTTTCTACATTGAGATTTTTACCAAGTTTTACATCAATTGTGCTATCGCCGTTAGCATCTTGAGAGATTTCCGTAATGATGTTGGAATTATCACCTTTAACTGCTACTTTGGAGCCCAATTTATTTGTTTTTTCGCCGCCTGTATTAGCGTCGAATTTAAGACCCTTATCAATAAGATCTTGTTTAGTTGTATCAATCTTATTGTTTAAATCATTTTTAGTATTTGTGATTTGGTCACCAAGATCCTGCTTAACTTGATGTAATTGACCGCCGTTTACAGCATCTTTAGAACCAGCCGCTACGTTACCATCTTTCAAGTTGGTAATCTTTGTACCGTTAGCACCTTCTAATGTTACTGTGTCATGACCTGTATTACCATCATATTTCACAGAACGATCTTTTACTTTATCAAGTTCAGTTTTAGACGCAACATCCTTGATTGTTACAGTGTTAACCGTACCGGATTTTTCGTCTTTCACTTGCAAATCAACTTTATTGTTATCAACTTTATAAGAGCCGTCTGCCGCATTGTTCGGATTAGCGATCAAACGGTAGTCCGTAGCACTTGCATTAGCCGCATTAGCCGCTTTTACAGCATCGCTGACAATTTTAAGTTGATCTTCTGTTGCCGCACGACCGGATACAAAAGTAGGATCAGTTAAAGTCCAAGATTTATTATCCAAACCAGATACAAAATTACCATTTTGAGTCGCTGACTTGTTGTCTGTTACAGCTTGGTTGCCCATAGTAGCAGTGCCAGCTTTTACAGTCTTAGTAGCTGTCACAGTATTAACATTGATGTCTTTACCTAATGCAACCTTAATTGTTGTATCGTCACCGGTCTGTGTAATCGTAGTGCTGATATTAGTACCATCTCCAGCTACTGTTACTTTGGAGCCCAATTTATTTGTTTTTTCGCCGCCATTATCAGCATCGAATTTCAAACCTTTATTGATAAGCTCCGTTTTTGTATCATCAAGTTCTGTTTTGGATGCAATATCCTTGATAGTTACAGTTTTCTTATTCGCAGGATTTTTAGCATCTTGTACAGTCAAGTCAACTTTATTGCCAGATACAGTGTAAGCTTTATCAGCAGCACTGCTGTTTTCAACTAATTGATAGTCAGGAGCATCTACGTCAACTTTATATGTTTTATATGTACCGTCAGTACCTTCTGTAATCGTTGTGTTTTTACCAGCAACAACTTTAACTGCTTTTTGCGCTTCATTACGAATAACAGATTTACCGCCGTCCGTAATGTTGGACAAGTCTTTATTTGCCGCATTGTCAATCTTGTTCTTAGTTGCATCAGTCAACGTCACATCAATTGTTTGGTTGTTAACAGATGTCGTAACATAAGAACCATCGCCTTTTACAGTCAATGTTTGATTGTCCAATAAAACGTCATTGTTACCGCTGTTACCGGCTACTTTCAAGTTAACATTGCGCAATTGTGCCACGTTAACAGCATCAGTATCCGCAGTACCTGCAGCCACGTTTGTGATTTGACGAGTTTTTGTACCACCGTCACCTAG
>ENA-UPWK01000404-UPWK01000404.1-human-gut-metagenome-genome-assembly--contig:-NODE-404-length-47230-cov-8.671177_pt1 | contig 47230 bp, 55 predicted proteins | sample MGYA00250048_ERZ773373 | MGnify/ENA primary metagenome ERZ773373 (study PRJEB29103, sample SAMN06112059) | human gut metagenome | biome: human gut; feature: ankylosing spondylitis patient; material... | reverse complement strand
ATAATCCAGCGTTCGCCACGGCTGCCATAGCCCGTTACCTGAACCACAAAACGGCGATGACGTCCCGCCTGCACATCAACTGTCGCCACCAGGAAATTAACGCCATCCGGCACACTGCGGGAAGGAACTGGCTCTGCCCGCTGCTCAAGCAGTTCACTTTTTCGTTGCTCCATGCTGGCACGGGGAAGATAAGGTAATCCCCAGTCGGTATTGATAACCGTCTTGAGTGTTTCTTCACTTCCGGTTGTCTCGTATTCCTGTTCTGCAGTAAGCAGTTTGTAAACGAGTTGCGAGAGTGTCTGGTAAGCAGCTGCCGGCCCCTCCATCCAGAATGACGCAATACGTGAGCGTCGGGGATCACCATAACGACTGCCATCCGCATTGATGGATTCACCATCCCGCAACCAGACCCCACGTCCGTTCAGCTCACGTTTTTGTTCAGGCATAATCCGTCCTGAACAGGAAGGACACTGAATATAAGCCGCCTCACTTGCCAGAACGGGATCGGCAATATCACGGAAACCAGCAACCACATCGCCGCAGGGCTGAAAATACTCACCACAGTGTGGACAGGGCCAGTACCAGCGACGGCGATCGCCACGGTTATAGAGCGACAGTATCCCCGTGGTTGGTGGAGCCTCATGCGGTGAAGTCCGTCGCCATTTCACATCCTTCACATCCCTGCCGGGGGAACTCTCCACCAGCGTCATACCACTGGACATAAATGTGGTGGTACGTTTTGAGGCAAGAGAGAAGGCATCCCCCTCGCCATCAATATCTTCCGGAAAACGATCATAATCCGTCAGCGCGACGCATTTATAATCTGATGAGGACATGATATTGACTGACGGCCAGCCGATTTTCAGGTAGTTACCAGCAAGGAATGTTCTGTCATAAACGTTGTTGTCATTTTTGTTCGGACTCAGGCGACTGACCACTTCCGGGCTGACGCGAAACGTTCTGGCGAGTCGTTTTTTGGAGTGTTCGCGGGCTTTTTCCTCCGTCATCTGAATAATCAGCATATCAGCAGGATCGCAAATCACGTTGTAAATCACCCAGCCGTCAATCAGGCCGATAGTCTTGCCGGTTCGTGCCGGGCCAACAAATATCACTGCGTCGTATTCACGCGAGGCCAGGCAGTTCATAGGCTCAATAACATACGGTGCCACCAGCGGATCCCACGGGACTGAGTTCCCTGCCCCCATGGGCACCCGCATATACTGAGCAACGGCATCAGCAACCAGCATTCGTCTCGGTGCGCGAAGGATATAACCTGAATCGGTTCGTGCTGCCTTTGCGGTTTCCTGATTCAGCATTACTCCTCCTGCTGTAATTCCTCCTCATCATCCGCACCTGCTTCAGTCACCCGCAGGGCTATCTGATCGCGAAGATCATCAATAATGGACTGAACACGGCTCACAGCGGCAGGCTGCAGACCGCAGTCACGTTCAAGAATATCCGGTAATGTCTCCAGCACCTGCACGACCGCTTTTGCCCAGATGGCAAACTCCCGTCTGACATCACTGGCCGGAATGAGTTGTGCCGTTTCCTGTTCAAACTTAAGACGCTCACGTTCAGACTGATACCAGGCTTTGCGTTCATGTGGATCCATTTCGCCCTCAGCAACCGGCGGTGGTAACCCCATAAATTCAGTCAGAATATCGGTCAACCGGTATAGCTTGAGTTTGTCATGTCCACCAGCGGGACGAATGTTTTTCAGTCTTGCCACGACAGTCTGGCGGTGCAGACCAGATAAAGCCGCCAGTTGATTAATATTCAGCACCAAGTTTTTCAACTCATGATCCATATTTCCTCCGGAGAGCTTTAAACATGCATCGTGCGAACAACTTTAAGAAAACGCGTTCGATGTCGAACAAAAACCGCTCAATTCGACATACAAAAAACAAATAACCATTAATAATCAATAAGATGCAAAGATGATGGTGGCCGATAAAAATGCAAAAAATAGCCTTTTTCCGCGACGCTCCCGCCCCGTGGCAGGCCACCCCACCGGGAGGACCCGTCAGCCTGACAGCTCTGACGAACGTCTGATACAACGCCTTGCATGAATGGCATCGGGATAATCCAGAAAGGCATAGCATCGTGCCCACAAGAATCTGTGTAAGTGTCCTGTTTCTTCCACCCCCGCACGGGACTGGCGAGCATGAGGGACAAACCCGCGAACCATAAACGCGGTAAAAACCCGGTGTGCATCGTTTTTGATTATTCCCGCACACTCGCGCAGAAGGAGTTCCCCGTCGGGCTACGGTCATGGTTAATGCGGGAATACGGCGACGATACAGCGCATAATGTGTCAGGCTTGAATACCTTTATCGAATCCCGGTAATAAAAACTGTCCCTGTCTCTCCAGACGTTCCAGCTTTGCAAGCAATTGAGGTTTTTTCGTTCTCCCCCAGCGATTGAGCAGACGGCCTGACATGCTGGCGACATCCTTCTCTTTCATGTACTCCAGCATTACGGTGTTACGTTCTGCTTCATAACTTTCGCTGTACTTACGGAGTTCTGCTGACATCCAGTTAAACGCATTGATATAGGCTTCTTTAACAGCATCGGCTTTTGCTCCGTTAAATCCCATAACCAGCATAACGAAGCCACTAAAGTCCATGCGGTAGTAAATCTGTTTCTTGTCAAAAATCCCTAAGTCATTGATTTTCTCGACGGCCCAAAAATGGGTTGTCGAGAATTCCTCAGAACATCTCAAACATTTAATAGCCCTAATCACATGCTGATGGCGTTTACCAAATGCCCTGGCAATCTGGAAGGTGTCAGTTACCGGTTGACCTTCTGCTGCGGTAACTAACTGGCGAAAGTCGAAGTCATGATTCGCAATTAATTCATTCATGGCGTTGCCTGCTTCTTTGAAATGAACCTTTGCCGCACAGGAAACCAGCCCACCGAGGCTCGCCAGCACTAACTGGTATCCTCAAAGGCCCATTCCAAAGGGTCAGGTTCGGTGTTTATTGTGCGCTGCGGTGCGCGGTGAAATACCGGTACAAAAATGCCCCGCATCTGCGAGGCATTTTCCTGAAAGTCACTTGTTAAATTTCAGTGAAATTAAAATTATTTTAAGCACTGCGTCCTGATGTACTCCTGCAGGTAGTTAACCTGCGCGGTTATCCTGTCGATTCCACTTCGGAGACGGTAATAATTGAGTTCAGCATCTGCTGTAAGTCCTGGGCTTTCTCCATCGCCCATGCCGCTGGCTCCGGTCGTTGACTTTGCACAGGTGGCGGCGACTTGCAGGCGCTTACGCCCAGCAGAAACATCAGCACGGAGACTTTCGATAGTCGCGTTAGCATCAGCAAGCTCCTTTGTGTATCTTGCGTCGAGTTCTGCTACATCACGTTGACGCTTCCGCATGTCAGCGATGGTGGCGTTCGCCTTCTCCAGTTCACTGGCCTTGTTATCGCGCTGCTCTTTGTAGGCGATTGCGTTATCACGGTAATGATTAACAGCCCATGACAGGCAGACGATGATGCAGATAACCAGAGCGGAGATAATCGCGGTTACTCTGTTCATTGCTGACCCCACAAACAGATTTCACGCTCAATCTCACGACGAGTCATGAGACCTTTCCATTGCTTACCGCCAGCATATGTCCAGCGACGTAGCTGATCACATGCGCCTTTGATATCGCCCTGGTTTATTTTGCGAAGAAGCGTCGATGTTCTGAAATTGCCAGCACCCACGTTGTAAACGAATGAGTAAAGAGCGCCGCGCGTTGTTTCCGGTATATCGACTTTGATGTACGGGTTAATTTGTCTGGCGACAGTGGCAAGGTCTTTATTCAGGAGGGCTTTGCATTCTGCTTCGGTATACGTTTTACCGGGAATGATGTCTTTTCCTGTATGCCCGTGACATACAGTCCATACACCAACAATATCTTTATATGGTATGTAGCTGACACCTTCCAGACCATCGTCACCACTCGGACCAGTGATGAGCACAGACGCTATGGCAACAGCCCCACCACCAATAGCAGCTGCTACAGCCTTGCGTAATGATGGCGACATTATTCACCTCTCGCAGCCTTGCGCTTATCTTCTTTAATCTTGAAATAAAGGTTTGTCAGGTACGTCAGCAGGCCAAATACCAGACTACCCAGCACACCTATTGCCGCCCACTGTGAGGGCGTGACTTTATCGAGCAACTGTAAAAACCAGTACCCGGCACTACCTGCTGAGGTGCCATAGGCGACACCCGTTGTTAACTTATCCATGGATTTCATAACCCCACCTCGCAGACAAAGCGGGTGTAAATTGAGGGAATACTACGAAACGTAACAGACTCGGAGTCAGTGAATAACTCAGGTATTGGGTTATCAGCTAATATCGAGACTCAAAAAATGGAAAAACCCGCTCGACGGCGGGTTTAAGCTGTGTGACGAAGTAACCACTCTTAACAGCATAACCAATTTTTTACGTACGTAAACCACTAAATGATATTTGCGAGAATGCTACCGAGTATTGAAAACACCACTACAAATGCATAAGCAAATCTCAACAAATAACCAACAAATAATTTCCAGTGTTATTTTTAGCCGATTTAAATTGAACCTTCAAATTATAGAGCACTTATAAATAACAACCGTTAATATAAATTGGCTAATAGATTTATTTTTATTCAGCCAAGAGCTATGAATAGGATTCGATAGAAAAAAGTTCAGATAAAAATAGAGATCTACTTCACAAATCAAACGAGAAACCAAAACTTACATCTTGAAATAATCACATTGATTAGATGAATATTTATCGCGCAGTGACATCATTTTTTAATAATAGTTCAAAAAAAGGGCTCACGATGAAAAAATTAACAGTGGCAATTTCTGCTGTAGCTGCATCAGTACTGATGGCGATGTCTGCTCAGGCAGCTGAAATTTATAATAAAGACAGTAACAAGCTGGATCTGTACGGGAAAGTTAATGCTAAGCACTACTTCTCCTCTAATGATGCAGATGATGGTGATACTACTTATGCCCGTCTTGGCTTCAAAGGTGAAACCCAAATCAACGATCAACTGACTGGTTTCGGTCAGTGGGAATATGAATTCAAAGGCAACCGCGCTGAATCTCAAGGTTCCTCCAAAGATAAAACCCGTCTTGCCTTCGCTGGCCTGAAATTCGGTGACTACGGCTCCATCGATTATGGCCGTAACTACGGTGTAGCATACGATATTGGTGCATGGACCGACGTTCTGCCAGAATTCGGTGGCGATACCTGGACCCAAACAGATGTATTCATGACTGGTCGCACCACAGGTGTTGCAACTTATCGTAACAATGACTTCTTTGGTCTGGTTGATGGTCTGAACTTTGCTGCTCAGTATCAGGGTAAAAATGACCGCACTGACGTAACTGAAGCTAATGGTGATGGTTTCGGTTTCTCCACTACTTATGAGTATGAAGGATTCGGTGTAGGTGCAACCTATGCTAAATCTGACCGCACTAATAATCAGGTTATCTACGGTAACAACAGCCTGAATGCATCTGGTCAAAATGCTGAAGTATGGGCAGCTGGTCTGAAATATGATGCGAACAACATCTATCTGGCTACCACCTATTCTGAAACCCAGAACATGACTGTTTTTGGTAATAACCATATTGCCAACAAAGCACAAAACTTCGAAGTAGTTGCACAATATCAGTTCGACTTCGGTCTGCGTCCGTCCGTTGCTTACCTGCAATCTAAAGGAAAAGACTTGGGTGCGTGGGGTGATCAGGACCTGGTTGAATATATTGATGTAGGTGCAACCTATTACTTCAACAAAAATATGTCCACTTTTGTTGATTACAAAATCAACCTGATTGATAAGAGCGATTTCACGAAAGCATCTGGCGTTGCTACCGATGATATCGTTGCTGTAGGTATGGTTTACCAGTTCTAATTTGATTACTAAAAGATATGTTGCGGGAGGCTTTGCCTCCCCAACATATAAGTGGCTCCCTCAAGCCACTTCCTTTAGGAGCACAACCTTGCTTCTAACTATATAAACCTTCTGTTATATATTACCCTTTATTTTTGGGGGCGTCTCAACGCCCCATTTTTAATAATTTTTAGTAAACAATTGGCATATTAATTAGAGTTATTAACAACGATATCCATCTCTAACCGGATATCTAATGCCATTAACATCCCTTCAATTATACCCTCAGCCTTCTGTAACCTTTTCCCGATATAACCATCAGAGCAGCAATGCTTACCTGCCAGTGACATGAATGTCATACCGACTACATAATAATCTACTAATAAATCGTGCAAATCGCTGTTGTTCTTTTTCAGACGGGCCATGCACCCGCAAATGATCATCGCGTCATCGTCACAACATTGCGGGCGAGATTTTACTTTTGAAGGAATTAATCCCTTAAAACCGGCGGCAATGGACGACCAGGTCACATCTTCATGATTATTAGCCGCCCACGCTCCCCAACGCTCAAGAACCATCTGAATATCACGCATCAACTTACTCCACAAAAATCAGACCAGAACGCCAATTACAAGCAAAAATCAACAAAACAGTATTAGTTGATTGTTATCTCTGACTTCATACTCCTGCTCCTGTCAGGGTTTTGGCGTAATTCTTCAGTATTCGGTAATCGGTCAAAACAGAACCGGGGAAACGATATAAGCGCAGATGCCCCCAGCGGTGGCGAAGAAGTTCTGCCATATAAAACTCAAACATCATTCATTCCCCATTTCGGTGATGGTCAGTTCCAGCCTCCCACCTTTGGTAACAGGCATCTTCACAACACGGTAATCAACGACCTGAGCATCATCCAGCCAGAAACCTGCTTTAGTGAGTGCGTCAAAAGCGGCTTTTTGCAGATTATCCAGGTCACGGCGACGGCGATCCGGCATGTGGCACTCAATGCGGATTTTCACAGGCATAGCCAGGCCGATATCCAGCATTGCGTTTTTAATGATTCGGGCGACGTTATCGCGGTATGCCTGCCCCTCTGCGCTGACGTGCGTGCGCCCGCGATTATGGCGGTAATAGCGATTATTGCTCGGAGGCCAGGGTAATGTGATGCTGTAGGTATTCACGCCTTAATAACCCCCTCTTTCAGCCAGATAACCTGTGTTCTCGCCATACCTTCCAGCGCGCATTCTTTTGCATATGCAGCATCGACAAAATGTGTGCGGCGGTCGATTTCGTCGTGGCAGGCAGAACATGCAATGGTGGCAATCAGGTCTGGCGGTTTGGTACCGGTGCCGCACAATCCAGTCAGCCGGATATGTGCCAGTACAGACGTTTCAGGGTTGCCATTACATACGCCAGGGATTCTTACCTGGCATTCCCGACTACGCGCTGCTTTTCTCAAATCAGCCATGATTCCTCCTTGCTGCCAGTCGCAACCATTTTTTATCAACCAGGCTGGCGGTATATCCGAGCAGTGTTGGTATTTCGGAAGGCTTCAGCTCCGGTTTACGCTTACGACGATTTGGTACTCTGTAGATGTGTCCGTTCATGACACGAATAAGCGGTGTAGCCATTACTCCTCCTGTTTGTCGCGGAGCAGCTGGAACTCGCAGCTCTGCGGAATAGTCAGGTGGCAGCCAATATTCACCGCCCAGGCTTCAACCTTACACAGGAAGATATACATCTCTCCGGTATCAAGATCGGAGGTATGGCGTAACGACTGGATAGTGGTGATCTCACCGGTTACGACATCAACCAAGTCTTTGGTTTCATAACCGAGATATGTGTGTTTGAGAGCATCTTTTACCCAAGCTGGAGTGGCGAACGTTTTACCCCTGCTGATGAGGTATTCACTGATTTCGCTGTACCACATGTGGCTGAGTGCATTCTGGGAAAGACTGCGTTTCTCACGCCACGGTTTAAGCACCATGCGAAAGCATTTTCCGTCCTCCAGATAAGGCTGGATCTGCTGACCGATAGCGGTGAAGTTACCGCGATGCAATTTGATACCGTCTTGTGGGAGGTTCACGCTTCACCTCCGCAGAGGTCAAACGCAGGATGCAAAAAATCGCAGGTGCATTTCTGCATCTGTGAAGGGAGAAGAGAGTTTGGATTGTATGTGCGCATAAACGTCCCCGTTTAGCGCAGAAGTCACCGGAGTTGTTCAAGCTCCGATGACTTTATTATTACGAATTGATTTTACAAAATCAAAAGGTATGTTAGTGACGCGGGTCTGTTATTATGCGAGAAGGGTTTCCGTATAAAACAAGGACCTTACTTCCTTGAGTAAATAACGGATCTTTGCCTTGAACAATGGTCATTAAATTCCCATTCTCAGTTTCGACAACATATTCCATGCCTGTTTGTTTTGTTGCTGAAGATTCGATTGCTGCCCCGGCAATACCACCAATGACTGCACCACCAACGGCACCAACGATATTAGAACGAACTCCCCCACCAAGCGCAGAACCAGCGGTTGCCCCCACGGCAGCCCCAGCAGTCCCGCCTAACGCGGAAGTCCCACTGATATCAACCCCCCTGGCACTAATAACTGTACCAGCGATAGTTCGATTAACCATGCCCACAGAGCCAACAGAATAACTATTTGGCGATATATTTTGTGCGCATCCAACCAACACTAAGAGTGGAGCAATTACGAATAATCGCTTCATTTAGCTACCCTAACAGGAAACATTGGACGAGAAAGATCAACACTTTCTAATGCTTGCAAGAACTGCGTTATGTTGTTTTGCACCGCGCGATTAACAGATTCGCGTGCTCGAACAATACCGTAGAATGCGTAACTGGCTGGAACAGTACCGGTAGACTCAATATCCTGCGTATATATAATATCACCATTCGCACGGTTGATTATTTCATACCTTGCAATTGCTTTAGTTGTCATTGAAACACCAAAAGCAGGAACGTCAAGAGCCAACACTTTAACATTTAAGCTAACCGTATTTGGTGAACTATCACGAAAAATAGTCATTCGGTCGAGTGCTTCCTGCAAAGATTCACGCCAAATTGGAGTTATAGCCTCCATACCAGCAGTGATATCCCCTTTCTGCTCATCTGGACGAGCAAGTGATACCGTTAATGACTTAATTTCAGCATCTATTTTTTTCTGGCTAACTCCCACGTTAGGTGTTGAAAAATTCAATGGTGGCACACTAGCGCAACCTGTTAAAGAACCAATAATCATGGCTAATAATATTATCTTCTTCATAAATTTACCTTATTGTTATAACCAAAGGAATTATAAAGTAAAAAAGTTCACTATCACTAGCCATTAACGACATCAATTTCAGAGAAACATGGTACTCATTTCCACAAATTTGACACAAGTCATTTTCATCTACATATTCCATCATACTTGATGCATATGTTATTGAAGCCTCTATCCTATCCGTTCATAATAGCAATAGTTACCCGGGTGATAGTATCTCTATGATTACTCGTCTTTCTGATTGATTGGATTAAATATGCGCGCCAAAATTTATCAACTTTCGTTATGGATATTTATTTCGTTTCTAGCGATCTATGCCTTTATTATCTATAAAGGTTCTTATATTGGAGTAGCATTGCATCAAATTGCTTGGATCATCATTATTGCCTCTGGCTTGATTGCTAGGCTAACTAAACCAAAGCAAAAACCAATTTCGTCCAATAATTAGACATGTATTAAAAAATGATATTTTTATGTACATAGTCTATTGAAAATTGCCGCGATAAAATGCCAACACCCGCTTCATCGCGGCACTCTGGCGACACTCCTTGAAAATCAGATTCGTGCTCACCTTTCCTTCCCGTTCTTCCCTGGTAGCGAACCGGTAATACACCGTTCGCCAGACCTTACCATCAATAACTAAGATTCCTGTCCGCGCCATTTTAGCCGCAGCCTGATTTATGCTGGTTACTGTTGCGCCTGTTACCGCAGCAACGTCCTGCGCACAGAAGCTCTTATGCGTCCCCAGGTAATGAATAATTGCTTCTTTTCCCGTCATACACTGGCTCCTTTCAGTCCGAACTTAGCTTTGATTTCTGCAATCTTCGCCAGAGCCTGTGCACGATTTAGAGGTCTACCGCCCATGACAGGAAGTTGTTTTACTGGTTCAGGGATCGCCTCACCACGGTTAATTCTCGCAGTCATATGGACAAGCTCATCTGCGGCCTTACGGCGTAATTCCGCATCAGTAAGCGCATTGGCCCGCATGTTCTGATACAGGTTGGTAACCAGCCAGTAGTGCGCGTTTGATTTCCACGGATAAGACTCCGCATCCGGATACAGGCCTCGCTTCCGGCAATACTCGTAAACCATATCAACCAGCTCGCTGACGTTTGGCAGTCCGGCGATAACGGATGCTTCTTCCCGGCACCATGCAACAAACTGCCCGGGTGATGGCAGGAATGGTCGATTCTGCCGACGGGCTACGCGCATTCCAGCGTTAACCTGTTCCATTGTGGTGATCCCGTTTTCCCGAAAAGCCAGCACCCACTGGCGGCGGATTTCGTTCAGTTCGTTCTGGTCCCGGTTAGCCAGGCTCGCTGGGAAAGTTGCCAGTAACTGGCTGAATACACCGTTGATTATCTGCGCTACCTGCTGTACCTGCGGCTTTTCGTCGTACTGTTCCGGCATGTTATTGGCGATCCGGCACATCTGCTCACGGTCAAAGTTAACCATCTGTGCGGCGATGTTTTTCATAAATCCACCCCGTAAATCCAGTCAGTGTTCGTCAGGTCGAGTTTTGGTTTGCCGGCTGTCACGCCAGCCTGTTGCTTGTTTCGGTTGATTTCGAGCTGGGTCCACTTGTCGCGGAGTTTGGCCGGACTCAGCACGTTACCGGACCAGAAGTTGTCCTGGCAGGCCCAGCGGAACAGTACACACATGTCGCGGTGGTTACGTCCATCACGTTCACGCATCAGACGGATATCGTTAGCCCACCCTGCAAAATTCGGTTTTCTGGCTGATGGCGCGATGGTCTTCACCATGTCAAACATCCACTCTGCGGCGGTCAGGTCTTCTGCTGTCCCCCACTTGCTGCCGTTCTGAATCGCAGCATCCGCTTTCACCACAGGAAGGTCGTTTTCTGGCAGGTCAGAGGATTCGCCAGAATTCTCGGACGAATAAGGTTTTATATTGTCTTTTGTTAGTTTGTCTTTTGTGTTTACCTGATTCGGGTAAGTGCCTTTACCTGATTTGGGTAAACTTTTCTTACCTGATTCAGGTAAATTTACCTCTTTCAGGTAAACTTTATTTTTCTTACCTGATTCGGGTAATGTTGACCATTCACTGACCACATTATTAATGCCTATATTCCGCCCGCTCTGAATAAAAATCCCACGCTTTACCAGAACACTTTTTGCAGCAGAACACTTGTGCGGCAATATCCCGGTCAACTCGGAAAGTTGCTCGTTGCTCACCCAATCCAGTTTTTTATTAAAGCCATATGTTTTGCGCATGACAGCTAGGAAGACCAGAAGCTGGTGCTGTGTTAATCCGGCCAGCATCACAGCTTCCAGCAACTCATTTGCAATGCGCGTATAACCATCATCGAGATCTGCCACGCGCGGCTCCTTTTGTGCCGCATCCGGCACTGGAAAATTGAATATCTCAGCAGTGTTTGCCATAATTCCTCCCGCAATGAGTGTGTTACGATTTGCACCTGAAAGTCGGTTCTGTTCCAGCAGACCGGCTTTCGCCATTTCTGAACCTGTCATATCGCCCCCAGCATGGTAGTAACCATCGCCATCAATGGACCAGCCAGATCTGGGTCCACACGAAACATCGACACAATACCTTCACTAATTTCCTTCAGTTTCTGGTGGCGTGGTGCGTTGAGAATGACAGCCTGTTTTGCCTCACTGAGTTCCTTTTCCATTTCAGCCAACCTAGCCATGAAGCTATCCTGCTCAACCAGGTAACCGCGATATTCCAGCGGTAGTACCGCCAGAATTGCCGGGGTCAGTTCACGCACGTTATTTCGGTATTTTTCAGAATCGAATTTGTTATCGAGGAAGCGGAACAGCTTCTGGCGTGCACGGCTGACATCATCAGGGAAATCGATGGTGCCGCCGCCCTGCTCCCGATACTCATTCACAATGAGTGTGGCAACGACATCCTGATTATCTTCAGCCGACCAAGCGCGGACGGCATCACGGATTTTTTCGTGGCCTGGCACCTGTTTTGTTTGAGAACGATTTATCACCGCAGTCGGGCTAAATCCGCTAGTCTGTTGGTATGTAAGTGGTTGCATAATTGACTCCTTTAGTTTGAATTGACTGTTAAGTTGATTGCTTATTGTTAAAGAGCGTGAAATGGAAATTTAAGCTGCGTTCTTTTCGGTGTGTGGAAACAACTTCGGAAGATCCGGGCGAATCTGGTATGCCTTCACTACTCCACCAGTAGCCGTAACAATGCTGCCGACATGTTCAGGGGATACCTTTGCTTTGTTGTGAAGCCACTTATAGACGGCCTGCTGTGAAACTTCGCAAGCAGCGCCCAGTTTCTTTTGTGAACCAACGATATTGATCGCTGTTTTGATAGCTGGGTTCATAACAACCTCCGTGGTTAATTTGAATCAAGATTAAAACTATGGTTGTTTTTAGTCAACAACCATTTTCGTTTGATGGAATAAAACCTTGGTTGTACATTTGGACTATGAAAACAACACTCTCAGAAAGACTTAAAGAAGCCAGATTAGCGCGAGGCCTTACACAAAAGGCGCTTGGGGATTTGGTCGGGGTTAGCCAAGCTGCTATTCAGAAAATCGAAACAGGGAAAGCTAATCAAACAACTAAAATCGTGGAGATCGCGAACGCTTTGGGTGTGCGCGCAGAATGGTTATCTTCTGGCGTTGGAAATATGTCAGACAGTACAGTGCAACCAATACAATCAACTGTCAGCCATTCCAAATACTTCAAGATTGACGTTCTTGATATAGAAGTCAGTGCTGGGCCGGGAGTCATCAACCGTGAGTTTGTAGAAGTTCTACGCTCGGTTGAGTACTCGTTTGACGATGCTCGTCACATGTTCGATGGTAGGAAGGCGGAAAATATCCGCATCATTAACGTGCGTGGTGACAGCATGTCAGGAACGATCGAACCAGGTGATCTGCTGTTCGTTGATATCACAGTTAAATCTTTCGACGGTGATGGTATCTATGCGTTTCTGTACGACGACACAGCCCATGTAAAGCGCCTGCAAATGATGAAGGATAAGCTGCTGGTCATCTCTGATAACAAAAGCTACTCACCGTGGGACCCGATCGAGAAAGACGAGATGAACCGGGTGTTCATCTTCGGTAAGGTTATTGGGAGCATGCCGCAGACATATAGGAAGCATGGTTAAAGTGAGGCTAAAAAACAGTTACAGCAATAGGCCTGTTGTTTTTCTTTAAACACGCAGTGTTAAACCGCTCTTTGAGATGCGGAGTAATGAGATGGAAGACTTGAATCACATAAGGGTTAGTGATGGAGTGCGTAGCGAGCAGCAATAGTGCAATACCTAATGTCGTTGAAGTAATACGTCGCATCAATGAAGGTTCCACTCAGCCATTTCTTTGCAAATGTGATGATGGGCAGTTGTATGTTTTGAAGTCAAAACCATCAATGCCCCCGAAAAATCTCTTAGCTGAGTTCATTTCGGCGTGTTTGGCTAATGATATCGGCCTTCCTTTACCTGACTTTAAAATCGTATTTGTGCCAGAGGAACTTATAGAGTACTCACCTGATCTGCAGCAACAAATTTGTACAGGATATGCCTTTGCTTCATTGTTCATTGACGGTGCAATAGCGTTAACGTTTACGCAGTCAAGAAACGAAACGATCATCCCAGTCGAACAGCAAAAATTAATCTATGTTTTTGATAAATGGATATTAAATGCAGACAGAACGCTTACTGACAAAGGTGGAAACGTTAACATCATTTATGACATCAGTAACGATAAGTATTATCTGATTGACCATAATCTCTCATTTGATCAGAATGCTGGACCTGAAGATTTTTCTGTGCACGTGTACGGCCCTGGTAACCGCAAATGGCAATATGATTTAGTGGATCGCGTAGAGTACCGCCAGAGGGTCGTTAACAGTTTACACAAGCTTCCTGCTATCCTTGACGAAATTCCAGAAGAGTGGATAGTAGATGAGGAGTTTTTACCTTTTGTCTGCACTACGCTAGACAAAGGTGATTGTGATGAATTTTGGAGCGCAATAGAATGACAACTCCATGCCTATATAGCATCGTTCGCTATGCGCCTTATGCGGAGACTGAAGAGTTCGCAAACATAGGCGTACTTCTGTGCGCGCCAAAAGAAAATTACTTTGATTTCCAGCTCACAAAGCGAAATGACTCTCGTGTAAAGAATTTTTTCCATGATGATTGTATTTTCCCTGTAGCAAAAGACTCAATACAAAGAGAACTACAGTTCGCAAAAATGCATGCGACCCAGATTGTTGGACATCAACAACTTGCACAATTCTTCAGATATTTTACAAACAAAAAAGAATCAATTTTTCAGTTCAGTTCTACGAGAGTGATTCTCAGCGAAAACCCAAAAGAAGAGCTGGCCCGCATTTACAATAAATATGTAAACCACTCTGACTACACAAAAGAGCGCCGTGAAGATGTTCTAGCCAGAGAGCTAAAACGAAGTATCGATAGAATAGATGGATTGAAGAACGTCTTCAAACAAGCAACCATTGATGGGTATTTCGCAAAGTTCTCAATGCCATTGGTCGCCAAGAAGCATGACAGGATCCAATGTGCCATCAAACCTCTGGCATTCACTCAAGCTGAACCAGGAAAAATGATGGAGCATAGTGATACTTGGGTGATGAGAATAACTCGAGCAGCAGAAGAAAACCTGCTTTCACTTGATGACATTTTATTCACAATTGAAACTCCTGAATCACCAAACTCAGGCCAAAGCAAAGTTATTGACATCATAAAGAGAACTATGGATGCTAAGAAAATAAATCATATACCTGCATCCAACCACAAAGAAACTATTGATTTTGCAAAAAAAATACTTCCCCAAGTTTAAAATTTATTTTTGTATGTGATATTCCTTATTAATAACCCGGCCACCGTGCCGGGTTTTCTTTTGCCTCCCCTCATCACACAAACCGCTCAAAAAACCACCATAACCTCGCTTCAGTTATCGCTATGCGATTCAAGTCACAAAATAAATCCATCCTAAATACAACCAGTTATATCTAAAACAACCAATAAAACAACTTTTGTTGTTGACAGTAAAACAACTATAGTTTTAAATAGGTTCATCGCAACAACACAACGATACGGCAACCACCTGATTCACCGTTGCGATGACCGCTTAGATCCGCAGTTTGAATTTCAGCAGGCTTCGGGGAGTGCGAGGGGTGAAACGGACGCGTGAACGTCGGTGTGACCAGCTGAAATCAACTCAACATTTCATACCTTAGTCGCTTCAACGAGGCGGCTTAGTTATGACAACCGGCGGCCATCCACCGCCTGAATACGCGCAGAAGTCTCTATATGTTCAGCAGCCCAGCTTACGGGCAGGAGTTTTTATGGTTCATCAACATTACGGAACGCAGACCGTTAATCGCGGCGCGGTCATGCCAGGAATGCTGGTCAAACACAAAGATGGTACCTGGACTGCATCAGCTAATTTACGCGGACGGCTTTATCTGCATCGCGGCATCGAGCGCACTTATACCCGTGATTTGCTCGTGGAAGTTTTTCTCGACGGACGCGGTAACGGCCTGAATCACTAACCCCCCTTTCCTGTTTTCCTAATCAGCCTGGCATTTCGCGGGCGCTATTTTCACAGCCATTTTCAGGAGTTCAGCCATGAACGCTTATTACATTCAGGATCGTCTTGAGGCTCAGAGCTGGGCGCGTCACTACCAGCAGATCGCCCGTGAAGAGAAAGAGGCAGAACTGGCAGACGACCTGGAAAAGGGTCTGCCCCAGCATTTGTTTGAATCGCTCTGCATCGATCATTTGCAACGTCACGGGGCCAGCAAAAAAGCCATTACCCGTGCGTTTGATGACGATGTTGAGTTTCAGGAGCGCATGGCAGAACACATCCGGTACATGGTTGAAACCATTGCTCACCACCAGGTTGATATTGATTCAGAGGTATAAAACGGATGAGTACAGCACTCGCAACGCTGGCTGGGAAGCTGGCTGAACGTGTCGGCATGGATTCTGTCGACCCACAGGAACTGATCACCACTCTTCGCCAGACAGCATTTAAAGGCGATGCCAGCGATGCGCAGTTCATCGCATTGTTGATCGTCGCCAACCAGTACGGCCTTAATCCGTGGACGAAAGAAATTTACGCCTTCCCTGATAAGCAGAACGGCATCGTTCCGGTGGTGGGCGTTGATGGCTGGTCCCGCATCATCAATGAAAACCAGCAGTTTGATGGCATGGACTTTGAGCAGGACAATGAATCCTGTACATGCCGGATTTACCGCAAGGACCGTAATCATCCGATCTGCGTTACCGAGTGGATGGATGAATGCCGCCGCGAACCATTCAAAACTCGCGAAGGCAGAGAAATCACGGGGCCGTGGCAGTCGCATCCCAAACGGATGTTACGGCATAAAGCCATGATTCAGTGTGCCCGTCTCGCCTTCGGATTTGCTGGTATCTATGACAAGGATGAAGCCGAGCGCATTGTCGAAAATACTGCATACACTGCAGAACGTCAGCCAGAACGCGACATCACTCCGGTTAACGATGAAACCATGCAGGAGATTAACACTCTGCTGATCGCCCTGGATAAAACATGGGATGACGACTTATTGCCGCTCTGTTCCCAGATATTTCGCCGCGACATTCGCGCATCGTCAGAACTGACACAGGCCGAAGCAGTGAAAGCTCTTGGATTCCTGAAACAGAAAGCCACTGAGCAGAAGGTGGCAGCATGATACCGGACATTATCCTGCAGCGTACCGGGATCGACGTGAGAGCTGTCGAACAGGGGGATGATGCATGGCACAAATTACGGCTCGGCGTCATCACCGCTTCAGAAGTTCACAACGTGATAGCAAAGCCCCGCTCAGGAAAGAAGTGGCCTGACATAAAAATGTCCTACTTCCACACCCTGCTGGCTGAGGTTTGCACCGGTGTGGCTCCGGAAGTTAATGCTAAGGCGCTGGCCTGGGGAAAACAGTACGAGAACGACGCCAGAACCCTGTTTGAATTCACTTCCGGCGTGAATGTTACTGAATCCCCGATCATCTATCGCGACGAAAATATGCGCACTGCCTGCTCTCCCGATGGTTTATGCAGTGACGGCAACGGCCTTGAACTGAAATGCCCGTTTACCTCCCGGGATTTCATGAAATTCCGGCTCGGTGGTTTCGAGGCAATAAAATCGGCTTACATGGCCCAGGTGCAGTACAGCATGTGGGTGACGCGAAAAGATGCCTGGTACTTTGCCAACTATGACCCGCGCATGAAGCGTGAAGGCCTGCATTATGTCGTGATTGAGCGGAATGAAAAGTACATGGCGAGTTTTGACGAGATGGTGCCGGAGTTCATCGAAAAAATGGACGAGGCACTGGCTGAAATTGGTTTTGTATTTGGGGAGCAATGGCGATGACGCATCCTCACGATAATATCCGTGTAGGCACGATCACTTTCGTCTACTCCGTTACGAAGCGAGGCTGGGTATTTCCCGGCCTTTCTGTTATCAGAAATCCCCTGAAAGCACAGCGGCTGGCTGAGGAGATAAATAATAAACGGGGAGCTGTATGCACAAAGCATCTCCTGTTGAGTTAAGAACGAGCATTGAGATGGCACATAGCCTCGCTCAAATTGGAGTCAGGTTTGTGCCAATACCAGTAGAAACAGACGAAGAATTTCATACGTTAGCCGCATCCCTTTCACAAAAGCTGGAAATGATGGTGGCGAAAGCAGAAGCAGATGAGAGAGACCAGGTATGACAACCACTGAATGCATTTTTCTGGCAGCGGGCTTCATATTCTGTGTGCTTATGCTTGCCGACATGGGACTTGTTCAATGACACCTCAGCAAGAAAACGCCCTTCGCAGTATTGCCCGTCAGGCTAATTCTGAAATCAAAAAAGCCAGACAGCAGTTTCCGGATAAAAACGTCGATGACATTTGCCGTAGCGTACTGAAGAAGCACCGCGAAACGGTAACGCTGATGGGATTCACACCGACTCATTTAAGCCTGGCAATCGGCATGTTAAACGGCGTTTTTAAGGAACGGTGAACATGAAAAGCAAAATCATCAGGGAGCTACAGGCTCCTTTTTTATTATTCGCATTCACCCTCAAGCGTATTAACCAACAATTCAGGGATTAATGAAAGATGGCAGACATCATTGATTCAGCATCAGAAATTGAAGAATTACAGCGCAACACAGCAATAAAAATGCGCCGCCTGAACCACCAGGCTATATCTGCCACTCATTGTTGTGAGTGTGGCGATCCGATAGATGAACGAAGACGCTTGGCCGTTCAGGGTTGTCGGACTTGTGCAAGTTGCCAGGAGGATCTGGAACTTATCAGTAAACAGAGAGGTTCGAAGTGAGCGAAATTAACTCTCAGGCACTGCGTGAGGCGGCAGTAGCAATTGAAACAGTAGCAACACCTCAAAAATTGCTGGCATTTCGTATGAAAGTCACACCTCAGGTTGTGCTGGCTCTACTGGATGAACGAGATGCATTAAATGAACGCCTAGCCGAACTGGAGGCTGATTTAGCAGGGCTGGTCGAAGACCACCAGAAAGCGACTGAGTCAATTAAGCAGGCTGATGCAGCTGTTAAGTTGGCACACGAGAAGTTTTCGGCGCTGGCGGCGGAGAATGAGCTGGCTCGTAAAGCAGTTCAGGAATTCTGCGATGTTGTTGGCGACAGCACCGAGATTATCTGCGAGGAGATTGGGAGAGATGGTGTTCTGGTTATTTTGGAGGCCATGAAGGCAACAGGAAATATGCCAGCCACCGATGCTTTCCTGGCTGAAGTACGGGCGCAGGGGGTGGAGATGATGCGCGAACATCCATCAATCAAACTTTGCTCTTTGACGCACATATGTGATGAGTTAGCCGCCCAGCTTCGCAAAGGAGGCAACCAGTGACTGGACATGCAGCAATCCTCGACATGTGCTGTGGCAGTCGCATGTTCTGGTTAGATAAGAATGACGAACGGGCGAGATAAGCGATCGGTTAAGTGCTATAGTAATGCGCTTTTGTATTTATGGAGTGAATATGAAAAATATCCTACTGGCATCATTGTTAGTGGCATCGCCGGGTGCATTTGCAGCCAGCTTTGACTGCCAAAAGGCTTCGACAGCAATCGAACATAAAATCTGCGATAACGAACGTCTGTCAAAATTAGACGAACAGCTTAGCTCTGCCTATTCTAGTGCCCTCAAAGGAAACCCAGAGAACGCAGACACCCTAAAAATGGTTCAACGTCAGTGGGTAAATATGCGTGGAAAACTCACTGATAATAAGGCTCTGGAGCTGGCTTATCTTATCCAAATTAATGGCCTCAAAGGTTTGGGGAGTTCAGTCAGCGTAACAGCGGCCAATGACATACCCACGTCGGCGCAGAAACATTCTAAAGAGCAGGAAGAAACAAGTAAGGCAGAAGCTAAGTCGGTCAAGAACGGCAATAAGCTAACCTTAGAGTCATTCCGAGCTAAATATGTAGAAGTAGATGGTGAGTATTACAGCACGACATCCATTCCTAGAGGCAGTTCGTTCTTGTTCACTTGCGCCAGTCGTATTGCTGATGACCAAGTGAATATTTGGAAGAAACAGGCAGCCAAAGAGGGCAAAATCGACCTATTCTTTGAGGTTGAGAATCACTTACACACGGCTATGTTGAACGCCAATTTTCAGAAGTTGAATTCAGACCCTGCCAAAAGAGGTATTTGTAATCTGATTAACGCAGTGCCGTAAGTAAATTTAGGGCCACAGTTGTGGCCTTAAATATTTTTTTCAGCCTTTTCTTATTTGTAATAAGCAGTACTTGGTAGTGCTTATAAAACAGAATAAAAAATATATGACTTTGGCGATTACCCAGTAAAGATATTCGAAATAAATGTAAATATCGACAATGAATAACTATCCTCGCACTCGCGGAGATTTCTTTTATCTGAACTCGCTACGGCGAGTTTTTTTTATGGAGATGATAAATGCACTTCCGAGTCACAGGTGAATAGAATGGAGAACCATTCAACAGAGTTATCGAAGCCGAGAACATCAGCGACTGCTATGACCACTGGATGCTGTGGGCGCAGATAGCACATGCAGACGTAACCAATATTCGAATTGAAGAACTGAAAGAACACCAAGCCGCCTGATGGCGGTTTTTTCTTGCGTGTAATTGCGGAGACTTTGCGATGTACTTGACACTTCAGGAGTGGAACGCTCGCCAGCGACGCCCAAGAAGCCTTGAAACAGTTCGTCGATGGGTGCGCGAATGCAGGATATTCCCTCCTCCGGTTAAGGATGGAAGAGAATATCTGTTCCACGAATCAGCGGTAAAGGTTGACTTAAATCGACCAGTAACAGGTAGCCTTTTGAAGAGGATCAGAAATGGGAAGAAGGCGAAGTCATGAGCGCCGGGATTTACCCCCTAACCTTTATATAAGAAACAATGGATATTACTGCTACAGGGACCCAAGGACGGGTAAAGAGTTTGGATTAGGCCGAGACAGGCGAATCGCAATCACTGAAGCTATACAGGCCAACATTGAGTTATTTTCAGGACACAAACACAAGCCTCTGACAGCGAGAATCAACAGTGATAATTCCGTTACGTTACATTCATGGCTTGATCGCTACGAAAAAATCCTGGCCAGCAGAGGAATCAAGCAGAAGACACTCATAAATTACATGAGCAAAATTAAAGCAATAAGGAGGGGTCTGCCTGATGCTCCACTTGAAGACATCACCACAAAAGAAATTGCGGCAATGCTCAATGGATACATAGACGAGGGCAAGGCGGCGTCAGCCAAGTTAATCAGATCAACACTGAGCGATGCATTCCGAGAGGCAATAGCTGAAGGCCATATAACAACAAACCCTGTCGCTGCCACTCGCGCAGCAAAATCAGAGGTAAGGAGATCAAGACTTACGGCTGACGAATACCTGAAAATTTATCAAGCAGCAGAATCATCACCATGTTGGCTCAGACTTGCAATGGAACTGGCTGTTGTTACCGGGCAACGAGTTGGTGATTTATGCGAAATGAAGTGGTCTGATATCGTAGATGGATATCTTTATGTCGAGCAAAGCAAAACAGGCGTAAAAATTGCCATCCCAACAGCATTGCATGTTGATGCTCTCGGAATATCAATGAAGGAAACACTTGATAAATGCAAAGAGATTCTTGGCGGAGAAACCATAATTGCATCTACTCGTCGCGAACCGCTTTCATCCGGCACAGTATCAAGGTATTTTATGCGCGCACGAAAAGCATCAGGTCTTTCCTTCGAAGGGGATCCGCCTACCTTTCACGAGTTGCGCAGTTTGTCTGCAAGACTCTATGAGAAGCAGATAAGCGATAAGTTTGCTCAACATCTTCTCGGGCATAAGTCGGACACCATGGCATCACAGTATCGTGATGACAGAGGCAGGGAGTGGGACAAAATTGAAATCAAATAATGATTTTATTTTGACTGATAGTGACCTGTTCGTTGCAACAAATTGATAAGCAATGCTTTTTTATAATGCCAACTTAGTATAAAAAAGCAGGCTTCAACGGATTCATTTTTCTATTTCATAGCCCGGAGCAACCTGTGAACACATTTTCAGTTTCCCGTCTGGCGCTGGCATTGGCTTTTGGCGTGACGCTGACCGCCTGTAGCTCAACCCCGCCCGATCAACGTCCTTCTGATCAAACCGCGCCTGGTACCTCTTCTCGCCCGATTCTGTCGGCAAAAGAAGCGCAGAATTTCGATGCTCAACACTATTTTGCATCCCTGACACCAGGTGCTGCAGCGTGGAATCCTTCCCCGATTACCCTGCCTGCGCAACCTGACTTTGTTGTCGGCCCGGCGGGCACTCAAGGTGTAACGCATACCACGATTCAGGCGGCGGTAGATGCGGCAATTATCAAGCGTACCAACAAGCGCCAGTATATTGCCGTGATGCCTGGTGAGTATCAGGGAACGGTATATGTCCCTGCCGCTCCGGGTGGAATTACTCTGTACGGTACAGGTGAAAAACCGATTGATGTGAAGATTGGGCTTTCCCTTGATGGTGGCATGAGCCCTGCCGACTGGCGTCACGACGTCAACCCGCGCGGCAAATATATGCCAGGTAAACCAGCGTGGTATATGTACGATAGCTGCCAGAGCAAACGCAGCGACAGTATCGGTGTTCTCTGCTCTGCGGTCTTCTGGTCACAAAACAATGGCCTGCAACTGCAAAATCTGACCATCGAAAACACGCTGGGCGATAGCGTAGATGCAGGTAACCATCCGGCGGTGGCACTGCGTACTGATGGTGACCAGGTACAGATTAACAACGTTAACATTCTCGGTCGTCAGAACACCTTCTTTGTCACCAACAGCGGTGTGCAGAACCGTCTGGAAACGAATCGTCAGCCGCGTACGCTGGTGACCAACAGCTACATTGAAGGGGATGTGGATATCGTTTCTGGTCGCGGCGCAGTGGTGTTCGATAACACCGAATTCCGCGTGGTGAACTCACGTACTCAGCAAGAAGCGTATGTGTTTGCACCGGCTACGCTGTCCAACATTTACTACGGTTTCCTCGCCGTAAACAGCCGTTTCAATGCTTTCGGTGATGGTGTGGCGCAACTGGGCCGCTCGCTGGATGTTGATGCCAATACCAACGGTCAGGTGGTGATCCGTGATAGCGCCATCAACGAAGGTTTTAACACGGCTAAACCGTGGGCCGATGCGGTGATCTCTAATCGTCCGTTTGCGGGTAATACCGGCAGCGTAGATGATAACGACGAAATACAGCGCAATCTGAATGACACTAACTACAACCGCATGTGGGAATACAATAACCGCGGCGTGGGTAGTAAAGTGGTTGCAGAGGCGAAGAAGTAAGAGCAATTAACTATTTGCCGGATGCGGCGTAAACGCCTTATCCGGCCTACGGTTCGATGCGATTTGTAGGTCGGATAAGATGCGCAAGCATCGCATCCGACAATAAGTGCCGGATGCTGCGAAAATGCCTTATCTGGCCTACAGATTCGATGCGATTCGTAGGTCGGATAAGATGCGCAAGCATCGCATCCGACAATAAGTGCCGAATGCGACCTACATTCACATGGCGCTTTTTACATCTGACGGTTTTTATTGAAGTTAATCAAACTACCCGCCTTGATAATCTCGCGCTCTTCAGCAGTGAGACTTTCCATATAGAGCGTAATTTCCGTTACCGGCGCATCTTCATGGATCACATAACCTTTAAACGTCGTACCCGGATTATCCAGCGCCGCTTTAATGCCAGGGATGTAAATGTAATCCCCCACTTCAAAGGTTGGCACTTCCGCCATCTGCAGCGGTAACATCCCCCAGTTGATGACGTTAGAACGGTAGCGTTTAGTCGCGTACTCTTCGGCAATATTCGCCAGACCGCCAATCACACGCTGGCAGCTCGCCGCCTGTTCACGCGCAGAACCATCGCCTGGTTTCACCGCATATACCATGCTGCCAATTTCAGTTTGCAGCGGATCAATATGCTCCTGACCAGCAATCTGCTTAATGCGCGCAAACACCTCTGTCAGCTCGCTGACATTCCCCGCCAGACGCTGATTTTCCAGCTCAGCAGTCGCTTTACTTCTGCCAACATAACCGGGATCGCGGCGTGACAGGGTAAACTCCGCCAGACCAATCGGATTTGAACGATAAGAAGAGGTTTCACCGGAAGGAATCAGTTCGTCGGTGGTGGTCACTTCGTCGAGGATCTTCGAGCACACTTTCAGGACGATATTGTCAGTCAGCGCACCCAATTCCGGCCAGTCTTTAATGTTCGGTCCGTAAATCAGCGGTTGCTGAGTTGCCCCTTTCACAAAGCCCTGATAAACACGGTTTTTATACGGCGTTACATCGAAGGCGTACTCCGGCACGTTGTCCCAGCAATCAAGTTCGCTGGCAGAGGTTAAATAGCCACCGTTTGCCGCAGTCGCAGCGATAGAACGAGCGTCCATCAACGCCACCGCTGACATCTGCCCATTAGCTGGCTTAGAGCCTTCGCGGTTCGGGAAGTTACGCGTGGTGTGGCGAATACTCAAACCGTTGTTGATTGGCGTATCGCCCGCGCCAAAGCATGGGCCGCAGAACGCGGTTCTGATGATTGCGCCTGCGCCAATCAAATCTGCTACCACACCTTTTTTGGCGAGATCCATAAACACCGGCTGTGATGACGGGTAAACTGCCAGCGAGAAGGTGTCATTGCCACAGGATTGACCGCGCAGTGCATTCGCCGCCGCGATGACGTTTTCGTAGTTACCGCCAGAACAGCCCGCGATAATCCCCTGCTGCACTTTCAGGCGACCATTTTCCACTTTATCCAGCAGCGAGAGTTTGGCTTTACCGTGCGCCACGCGTTCGGACTCAATTTCAATCTCACGCAGAATGTCGGTCAGGTTCTGGTTCAGTGTGTCGATTTCATACACGTTGCTCGGGTGGAACGGCAGCGCAATCATTGGTTTGATGGCGCTTAAATCAACGCTGATGCAGCCATCGTAGTACGCCATCGGTTGAGGGTTAAGCTGGCAGTAATCCTGGCCGCGACCGTGCAGCGCCAGCCAGTTATGCACTTCTTCATCAGTTTGCCAGACGGAGCTTAAACAGGTGGTTTCCGTGGTCATCACGTCAACGCTGTTACGGAAATCGGTAGAGAGCGCGCTAACGCCCGGTCCAACGAACTCCATGACTTTGTTTTTGACGTAACCGTTTTTGAACACCGCGCCAATGATAGCCAGCGCCACATCCTGTGGCCCCACATACGGCGCAGGTTTTCCGGTCAGATGCACCGCAACCACGCCCGGATAGTCGATATCCCAGGTGTCATTAAGCAGCTGTTTTACCAACTCACCGCCGCCCTCACCGACTGCCATTGTCCCTAATGCACCGTAACGGGTGTGGCTGTCTGACCCGAGGATCATTTTGCCGCCGCCTGCCATCATCTCACGCATATATTGATGGATGACCGCAATATGCGGAGGCACAAAAATACCGCCATAACGCTGGGCCGCCGATAAACCAAAAACATGGTCATCACCGTTAATAGTGCCGCCGACGGCGCAGAGTGAGTTATGGCAGTTGGTCAGCACATACGGCAGCGGGAAACGTTCCATACCGGACGCTTTAGCGGTCTGTACAATACCAACAAAGGTAATATCGTGAGAGGCTAATGAATCAAACTTAATTTTAAGTTTATCCATATTTCCGGACGTATTATGCGAAGAGAGAATAGACCAGGCAATAGTGCCTTTTTTGGCTTCTTCTTTTTTAATTTCGCCGGTGAAATGTTCTTCGGCAATTATTTCGTTATTACTGGCGAGAAACACGCCTTTTTCAGATAACTTGATCATCAAATGCTCCAGATATCTGCGCACCGTGAAGTGCGCAGAAAGATAATAAATGGATATACTCTAAATAATTCGAGTTGCAGGAAGGCGACAAGCGAGTGAATCCCCAGGAGCTTACATAAGTAAGTGACTGGGGTGAGCGAACGCAGACGCAGCACATGCAACTTGAAGTATGACGAGAATATTTACAGCATGTTCCAGCCGATCAGCATATTCCACCACCACACGCCGAGGGTGATATGCACCAGGAAGGTTAATATCGTCAGTACCGCACCGACCAACCACCAGGATTTAATATCGTTATAACCCACGCCAAAGATGACCGGACCTGCCGCGCCGCCATAGTGAGTAACCATGCCGCCATAGGAGTTGGAGAACAACAGTGCCAGCGCGGTTAACATTAACGGTGCGCCGGAGACGTTCGCCAGCATGGCAAATACCGGTAACATAGCAACGATATAGGCACTACCGGAAGCGAAGAAATAACGCACGATAATGCTGAGGAAAATAATAACGAAGAAAGCAACGTTACCGTGACCATCAAATGCCAGGTTATTTTTAAAGACTTCAGCTAACCATTCGAAGAATTTAACTTTCGATAATAAGGAGCTTAAGCCGATAATACCGCCGTACCAGATTAAGGTATTCCAGCCGCCTTTATTTTTAACCACGTCTTCCCAGGTAACGATACCCAGCAGCAGCATGGTCGCCATAACAACGATTGCCACAGTGGATTCATCAACCCCCAGAGACTTACTGAAAATCCAGCCCAGTAGCGCCAGCACAAAGACACCGAGCAGCATTTTTTCGCGGATTTTCATCGGTCCCAGTTCGGCAAGGCCCGCTTTAGCGATGGTTTTATTATCCACCTTCTTAATTTCTGGCGGATACATGGTATAAATCACCAGTGGGGTGACCAGCAGCATAATGATGCCCGGCAATCCGGCGGCCAGTGCCCATCCACCCCAGCTAATTTGCAGGTGCAGAATGTCGTTGATCATTTTCAGCGCCAGAATGTTCCCCGCCATTGCGGTAAAGAACATATAGCTGGTGGTTTTGGTGACCATGTAAATGGACATCATCAGGTAATGTCCGACACGACGCGGACTTTTTTCCGGTTCGGACCCCAAAGCCACCGCCACGCTGTTGATGATCGGTAACACAATGCCGCCCGCACGCGCGGTGTTAGACGGTGTTGCCGGAGCCAGTACCAGATCGAGGAATACCGTAACGTAACCCAGACCCAGCGTGGTGTTACCGATTTTACCAATCAGCAGATAGGCAATACGTTTACCTAAACCGGTGGTCACAAATGCGGCGCTTAAGGTAAACGCCGAGAACACCAGCCAGGTAGTACCTGAAGAGTAACCGCTTAATACGGCGGTGGTCTTAAACGCACCGTCGGATAAGTTACCGACCACCACCATTGAGGCAGCAACGGCAATTAACAGTACGACAGGTTCCGGGAAAGGCTTGATAACCAGCCCCACAATGGCCGCCAGGTAAATACCAAAAAGCACCCACGCCAGTTCGCTTAATCCTGCCGGAGCTGGCATAAAACCAATAATACATGGGATCGCTAATATCAGAATTAGCTTCCATAACGATTTCTTATTCATTTAAAATCCTGTTCTTTCTGTATGACTCATACAGAAGTCCTTTATTGATTATCCTTATCTTGACAACGAATTTTTTCAGGGAAGATAAACTTCACCGGAAAATATTTTTCTGGTCGTCCGAATAACAGATGCGCGTAACGTCGTGGCATCCTGACCTTCATTACTTAAATGAACGTCGAGCGCACCACTGGGGTGTTCAATATTGATATTGCCGTATCCTACAGAAGGGACGATTTGTCGGGTGACGGTGCCTTCCAATGCACAACTACTGGAAATAGCAATAGCACCGGTTATCGCCAGCGCGCGATGGCAAGAATGCGGCATAAAATAACGCACATTAATTGCCCCGCCTTTCTGCGCTGGAGAAATAAGCACAGGTTTAGGGATAACCATATTACTGACATCACCTAAGCCCATTGCTTTACCCGCTTGTAGACGGATAGATTCAATGCGGGCTAATAATGCTTTGTCGGCATCCAGTTCCGCCGGTAATTCATAACCTGTTTTTCCCAGATATTCAGCCGGAATAATGACGACTGGCATCGCCATATCGATACAGGTCACCGGGACATCGTCAAAATAATCAATCTGATTATCAGTCGGGAAAACTTTTCCGGTTTTGGTTCCAGCGGCATTCAGGAAAGTGAGCGCAACCGGTGCGGCAGTACCCGGTACGCCGTCAATTCTGGCACTACCCTCGTACTCGACAACACCATTTGGCGTTTGCACATCAGCTTCGATGAACGTACCCGTATTGACGTTGCGGATACGCACACGGGTGACCGGTGATGTCGCTGCAATCAAACCATTTTCAATGGCGAATGCCCCAACGCCAGAAAGCATATTGCCGCAGTTAGGCGTGGTATCGACACGTTGCTCATGGACGATAACTTGAGCAAACAGATAATCAACATCAGCACGCGGATCGCTGGAACGGCTAATAATGGCGACTTTACTGGTCAGTGGATTACCGCCGCCAATACCGTCAATTTCCAGATCGTTACCGGAACCCATAATTGCCATCAATATTTTATCGCGCTGCGTTTGATCTTCGGGTAAATGTTCCGCTAACAGGAACGCGCCCCTCGAGGTTCCACCTCGCATCATCACGCAGGGTATTTTTTTCATAATAATGCCCTCAATTTAAAAACATAACTTATTGCGATATGGTTACATTAAGGGCAAAGCATCTCTAATGACTTTAGCTCAACGATTAATAACATTTTTTCATTAATTTAAGTTGGCTAAATGCAGTTAAAATTTTTAACGACCAGCCACCCAAAATCGTCGCTTCCATTTTCCGGAGTAATAATGAAGCATGAATTATCAAGTATGAAGGCATTTGTCATACTGGCAGAGTCCAGTTCGTTTAACAATGCCGCTAAATTACTCAATATTACGCAACCTGCATTAACGCGAAGAATAAAAAAGATGGAGGAAGATTTACATATTCAACTATTTGAGCGTACAACTCGCAAGGTTACGTTAACAAAAGCAGGAAAAAGGTTGCTCCCGGAGGCGCGGGAATTAATAAAGAAATTCGATGAAACGCTTTTTAATATTCGTGATATGAATGCTTATCATCGTGGTATGGTGACGTTAGCGTGTATTCCGACCGCAGTATTTTATTTTTTACCGCTGGCAATCGGTAAATTTAATGAGCTGTATCCCAATATTAAAGTGCGGATTCTGGAACAAGGCACGAATAATTGCATGGAATCGGTGCTGTGTAACGAATCAGACTTTGGCATAAACATGAACAACGTCACAAATTCATCCATTGATTTTACCCCACTGGTCAACGAGCCGTTCGTGCTGGCCTGTCGGCGTGACCATCCATTGGCCAAAAAGCAGCTTGTAGAATGGCAGGAGTTAGTGGGTTACAAAATGATTGGCGTACGTTCCTCCAGCGGCAACCGATTGTTGATAGAACAACAGCTAGCCGACAAGCCCTGGAAGCTGGACTGGTTTTACGAAGTGCGTCATCTTTCGACGTCATTAGGACTGGTAGAGGCGGGACTGGGGATTTCGGCGCTTCCTGGTCTGGCAATGCCCCATGCGCCCTATTCTTCGATTATTGGTATTCCACTGGTGGAACCCGTTATACGTCGGACATTGGGGATTATTCGCCGCAAAGATGCCGTGCTTTCTCCGGCAGCAGAACGCTTTTTTGCCTTGCTGATTAATTTGTGGACTGACGATAAAGACAATTTGTGGACCAATATCGTCGAACGCCAGAGACATGCGTTACAGGAGATAGGTTAATACACCGGCGCAGGAGAGACTGCGCCGGTTAAATCAGCGGTTAGTGTGCGTTAACCACCACCCACATTGGTCCCTGCCCGACCGCATAGCGGCCTTTTTCATGCAGTAGCCCCTGCTCGCCAACAATTTCGTATACCGAGATGTGGTGAGATTTTTGCCCGGCGGCAATCAGATACTTGCCGCTGTGATCAACATTGAAGCCGCGCGGCTGGGTTTCCGTTGGCTGGAAGCCTTCTTTACTCAACACGCTGCCATCTTCCGAAACGCTGAAAACGGTAATCAGGCTGGCGGTACGGTCGCAGGCGTATAAATGGCGACCATCCGGGGTGATATGAATATCAGCCGCCCAACGGGTGTCGGAGAAGTTTTCCGGCATCATATCCAGCGTCTGGACACATTCGATATTACCGTGCGGATCTTTCAGTTCCCAGACATCCACTGAGCTGTTTAACTCATTGACGCAATACGCATATTGTTCGTTTGGATGGAATACCATATGACGCGGGCCGGCCCCTTCAACGGTGGTCACTTCCGCAGGGTCCTGCGCCACGAGATGACCATCATCGCTGACCGTAAACAGGCAAATGCGATCCTGCTTTAATGCCGGAACCCACAGCGTACGGTTGTCCGGTGAGATATTGGCGGAATGGCAACCGTCCAGCCCCTCGACCACATCGACGACGCCCACTGGCAGGCCATCTTCCAGACGCGTTACGCTCACGTTACCCGCATTGTAAGAACCTACAAAGACAAACTGCCCCTGGTGATCGGTGGAAATATGCGTCGGACTACCCGGCAGCGCAGACTCTGCGGCAAAGGTCAGTGCGCCATCGTCCGGGGCGATACTATACGCCAGGACGCGAAACTCAGGGCGAACACCAACATAGAGATAACGTTTGTCCGGGCTGACCACCATCGGCTGCACCTGCCCCGGCACATCGACAACCTGTGTCAGCGTCAGTGCGCCTTCATGATTCAGGTTCCAGACGTGAATTTGCTGGCTCTCAGGGCTGGCGATATAAACTGTTTGCTTCATGAATGCTCCTTTGCATTTAGCAACTGACTGTAACAGCTAAAATTAGTCGCTTTTGGCGGTGAATGCTGAATTAAAACGCAGAATTTTGTCCGATAGTGGTATCGGTGTACCATTCGCGCAGACGAAAATTCTTAACCTTAATCTGGAATACGCCATGACCACACGCGTGATTGCTCTCGACTTAGACGGCACCTTATTGACCCCGAAAAAGACCCTGCTTCCTTCATCGATAGAAGCCCTGGCCCGCGCTCGCGAAGCAGGCTATCAATTAATCATCGTCACAGGTCGCCATCACGTCGCTATTCATCCTTTTTATCAGGCGCTGGCGCTGGATACACCTGCTATTTGCTGTAATGGCACCTATTTGTATGATTATCATGCAAAAACCGTGCTGGAAGCGGACCCAATGCCCGTTAATAAAGCCCTGCAACTCATTGAGATGCTGAATGAACACCACATTCACGGTCTGATGTATGTGGATGATGCAATGGTCTATGAGCACCCGACCGGGCATGTCATTCGCACGTCTAACTGGGCGCAAACCCTGCCGCCGGAACAGCGTCCGACTTTCACACAAGTCGCTTCTCTGGCTGAAACGGCGCAACAAGTTAACGCCGTATGGAAGTTCGCCCTGACGCACGATGACCTGCCGCAATTGCAGCATTTTGGTAAGCATGTCGAACATGAACTGGGACTGGAGTGTGAATGGTCCTGGCACGATCAGGTTGATATTGCACGCGGCGGCAACAGCAAAGGTAAACGTTTGACGAAATGGGTTGAGGCGCAAGGTTGGTCGATGGAAAACGTCGTGGCATTCGGCGATAACTTTAATGATATCAGTATGCTGGAAGCCGCTGGTACAGGCGTGGCGATGGGCAACGCCGATGACGCGGTAAAAGCGCGCGCCAACATTGTGATTGGTGATAACACCACCGACAGCATTGCCCAGTTCATTTATAGCCACCTGATTTAATCAGGCGGTTATCGACACACTTTTAATTTGCGCGTACAGCCACAGGCCAGGTTTGATCGCCAGTTCATCCCTGGCCCACGGGCTGATACGCGCCCACAGCGTTTTACCGCCGACTTCCAGTTCCACTTCCACCTGGCCGTTGTCGTCATAACTATTAACAACTTTTGCCCGCAATACGTTACGAATGCTGGTTTGCTGCGGCGGTTGTAAAACCAGAGAAACATCGGAAGCCTGAATGCGGATACGTAGCGCAGCTTGCAGCGGTTCGTCCAGCTTATTGACCCACAAATGCTGATCGCCCAGCGCCAGCGCGGTCATCGCGTAATGCGGATGATGCTCAAGCACCGTCACTTTCAGAATGCTACTTTGTTGCTCTTTCGGCAGCCACGGATTCATCACGCTACTGCCCCACACTTCCTCCAGCGCGCCAAAGGCTTTCACCTGACCGTTTTCCAGTACCATCACTCTGTCTGCCAGATGGAGGATCTCATCCAGCGAATGGCTGACATACAACATCGGAATGTTGATTTCCCGTGTCAGCCGTTGCAGATAAGGCAACAGTTCGCGTTTACGCGGAATATCCAGTGACGCCAGCGGTTCATCCAGCAACAGCAATTCCGGTGCTGTCAGCAAAGCCCGACCAATCGCCACGCGCTGTTTTTCGCCTCCGGACAGGCTGCCTGGTAAACGGTCAAGCAACGGTTCAATGCCTAAAAGCGCCACCAGCTTATCGAACTGATCGACCATACTTTTCGACATGCCGTAGCGCAGATTGCCACGCACTTTGTAATGCGGGAACAGCCGCGCATCCTGAAAAACATAGCCAACGCGACGCTTTTCCGGCGTCAGGCAGATACCTTTTTCGGCATCATTTAGTACCCGCCCATTGAGGACAATCCGCCCTTTTTGCGGGCGCGTCAGTCCACTGATGGCGTTAATCAGCGAAGTTTTTCCGGCACCGGAGACGCCAAAGATAGCAGTGATGCCATTGGCGGGCAGCGTTTCATTAATAGTCAGGCAATGGTTGCCCAACGTCTGGGAAAAATTCAGTTCCAGCATGATTAGCGCCCCGCCCGTTCACGGCTGATTCTGGCCAGCCATTCTGAAATCAACAGGGAGATCATCGCCAGCGCAATAGAAATAATGCACAGTCTCGCCGCTCCACTTTCCCCGCCGGGGGTCTGGATCAGGGTATACATGGCAGAAGGAATGGTTCGCGTTTCACCAGGAATGTTCGACACAAAGGTGATGGTTGCACCAAACTCACCGAGAGAACGAGCAAAAGCCAGTACCGTACCAACAATAATTCCCGGTAAGGTCAGCGGTAACGTGATAGTAAAGAAAACGCGCCAGCGCCCGGCCCCCAGTGTTCTTGCGGCCTGTTCCAGTTTGACATCAACCCCTTCCAGCGCCAGACGAATTGCCCGCACCATCAGCGGAAACGACATGACGGCGGCAGCGAGAACCGCGCCGCGCCAGCTAAAGGCGAAGGTAATACCAAACCAGTCATACAGACGTTCACCGATAAATCCGCGCCGTCCCATCGAAACTAATAATAAGTAACCGACGACCACGGGCGGTAACACCAGCGGTAGATGCAGTACGCTGTCGAGCAGAGCTTTGCCCGGAAACGTGCAACGCACCAGTAACCAGGCAAAAAAGATCCCAAACGGCAGGCTAAACAGCACAGCCAGGGAAGAAACTTTCAGGCTTAATAAAACTGCCTGCCATTCTGGATCGGTCAGTATCATTACTTGATTGTAAATCCGTAACGTTTAAAGATTTCCGCTGCCTGCGGTCCCTTCAGATAATCATAAAATGCTTTCACTGTCGCATTGTTATGCCCTTCCACAACAGCAACCGGATATTCCACTTTTTTATGTGAATCTTCCGGGAAGATGGCAACCACTTTTACCCCTTTGCTGGCAACTGCGTCAGAACCGTAAACAATGCCCAACGGCGCTTCATTGCGTTCGACCAACGCCAGCGCGCCACGAACATCTTCCGCCGGAGCCAGTTTCGGGGAGAGCGTATCCCATGCGCCCAGTTTTTGCAGTGCTTCTTTTGCATAAATGCCAGCAGGGACATGTTCCGGATCGCCAACCGCGAGGCGACCGCCATTCAGCAGCGAAGTCCAGTTAGTTTTGCTGTCGATGGTGAAATCTTTCTGCTCGCTGGCTTTCGGTGCTACAACGACCAGGCTATTGCCGAGCAGTGTCTGACGCGTAGCAGTATCGATCGCTTTTTTATCAACCGCATAATCCATCCATTTCTGATCGGCAGAAATAAACAGATCCGCAGGGGCACCCGCTTCAATCTGACGGGCGAGAGTAGATGACGAAGCGAAAGAAGAAACCACATCCACGCCTTTCTCTTTTTTATACTGCGTAGCAATGTCCTGCATTGCGTTAGTCAGTGATGCGGCGGCGAACACCGTGATTTTCCCTTCATCTGCCAGTGCATTGCCAGCAACAGCGAAAGAGAGTGCCGCCCCGGCAAACAAGTTCAACCATTTACGAGCCATTGGTAACCCCTTAATGTAACGTTATGTAGGCGACAATATAACGACTAACTCGGAATTTTCCCAGCAGTTATTGCTAACCTTTGTGAGGTAGATAAGAAAAAATATCGGCAGGAAAAGCAGGAAGTTGAGAAAAAGAAAATGCCCGACTAAGCGGGCATTCAGGGAATCAATGATTTTGTCCGGGCTGGTCTTTTTTACCAACACCAGAAAAGATGTTGAATACTTCACCAAGACCGTAAATCAGACCCAGGATGATGGCCATCACGACAGGTACCATAATTACGGCGAATACCAGACTTTTTAATAACTCTAACATGGTCAACTCCAGATATAGTCATGAGACTATTCTAACCGCTAAGCACAGAAAAGCACTCCCCTTTTGTGCGGTCAGCTTTGCGTGGCGTTCGTTTTCCGTCACAATAAGACTTTTGCCAGGACATTGTTATGCAGGCCGAAATCCTTCTCACCCTTAAGCTCCAACAAAAATTATTCGCCGACCCGCGCCGCATTTCGCTACTAAAACACATTGCGCTTTCCGGTTCCATTAGCCAGGGAGCGAAAGATGCCGGTATTAGCTATAAAAGCGCCTGGGATGCCATTAACGAGATGAATCAGTTAAGTGAGCATATTCTGGTCGAGCGCGCAACAGGCGGTAAAGGTGGCGGCGGCGCAGTACTGACCCGCTATGGTCAGCGACTGATTCAGCTCTATGACTTACTGGCGCAAATCCAGCAAAAAGCCTTTGATGTGTTAAGTGACGATGACGCCCTGCCGCTGAACAGCCTGCTGGCCGCGATCTCACGTTTTTCACTGCAAACCAGCGCCCGTAACCAGTGGTTCGGTACCATCACCGCCCGCGATCATGATGACGTTCAACAGCATGTTGATGTCTTACTGGCTGACGGAAAAACACGCCTGAAAGTCGCAATTACCGCACAAAGCGGCGCGCGTCTGGGGCTGGATGAAGGCAAAGAAGTGTTGATATTGCTAAAAGCGCCGTGGGTAGGCATTACTCAGGACGAAGCGGTCGCGCAAAACGCTGACAACCAATTACCGGGTATTATTAGCCATATTGAGCGCGGCGCAGAGCAGTGCGAAGTAATAATGTCGCTACCGGACGGGCAAACACTGTGCGCCACAGTGCCGGTAAATGAAGCGACTTCTCTTCAGCAAGGACAGAATGTCACGGCCTACTTTAATGCCGACAGCGTGATTATCGCCACGCTGTGCTAAGCGTGTTGACAATTTGTTATGAAACACGTATCCCTGTCAGTAATCGCTGCACAAAGTGGGATATAAAATGTCATCGTTGCAAATTTTGCAAGGCGCGTTTCGTCTTAGCGACACAAAAACGCTGCAATTGCCTCAGCTAACGTTAAACGCGGGTGATAGTTGGGCGTTTGTCGGTTCGAATGGAAGCGGGAAATCGGCGCTGGCCCGCGCGCTGGCGGGGGAACTTCCGCTTTTGAAAGGTGAACGGCAAAGCCAGTTTTCCCACATCACTCGTCTCTCCTTCGAGCAATTGCAAAAACTCGTCAGCGACGAATGGCAGCGGAATAACACCGATATGCTCGGCCCTGGCGAAGATGACACCGGACGCACTACGGCTGAGATCATTCAGGATGAAGTAAAGGATGCACCGCGTTGCATGCAACTGGCGCAGCAGTTCGGTATTACCGCCCTCCTCGACCGACGCTTTAAATACCTTTCCACTGGCGAGACGCGAAAAACCCTGCTGTGTCAGGCGCTGATGTCGGAGCCTGACTTGTTGATTCTTGATGAGCCGTTCGATGGCCTGGATGTTGCCTCACGTCAGCAGCTGGCTGAGCGACTCGCCTCGTTACATCAGTCCGGTATTACTCTGGTACTGGTGCTCAATCGCTTCGATGAGATCCCGGAGTTTGTCCAGTTTGCTGGCGTGCTGGCGGATTGCACGTTAGCGGAAACTGGCGCTAAAGAGGAACTGCTCCAACAAGCACTCGTCGCGCAACTGGCGCATAGTGAACAGCTTGAAGGTGTGCAACTGCCGGAGCCGGATGAACCTTCAGCACGTCACGCCTTACCCGCCAACGAACCGCGCATTGTGCTGAACAATGGCGTGGTTTCTTATAACGATCGCCCCATTCTTAATAACCTTAGCTGGCAGGTGAATCCAGGCGAACACTGGCAAATTGTCGGGCCAAATGGTGCAGGAAAATCGACGTTATTAAGCCTGGTTACTGGCGATCATCCGCAAGGTTACAGCAACGATTTGACGCTTTTCGGACGACGTCGCGGCAGCGGCGAAACCATCTGGGATATCAAAAAGCATATCGGTTACGTCAGCAGTAGTTTGCATCTGGATTACCGGGTCAGCACTACCGTGCGTAATGTGATTCTTTCTGGCTATTTTGATTCGATTGGCATTTATCAGGCCGTTTCGGATCGCCAGCAAAAACTGGTGCAGCAGTGGCTGGATATTCTCGGCATTGATAAACGTACGGCTGACGCTCCGTTCCATAGTCTTTCCTGGGGACAGCAGCGTCTGGCGCTGATCGTCCGCGCACTGGTGAAACATCCGACGTTGCTTATTCTCGATGAACCACTACAGGGGCTTGATCCGCTCAATCGCCAGCTTATCCGCCGTTTTGTTGATGTGCTGATTAGCGAAGGTGAAACGCAATTGTTGTTTGTTTCGCACCACGCTGAAGATGCGCCTGCCTGTATTACCCATCGCCTTGAGTTCGTGCCGGACGGTGGACTCTATCGCTATGTGCTGACAAAAATATATTGAGTCGGTAGTGCTGACCTTGCCGGAGGCGGCCTAAGCGCCCTCTCCGGCCAACGGTTCGACGCATGCAGGCATGAAACCGCTTCTTTTTTCAGATAAAAAGCGCAATCATTCATAAACCCTCTGTTTTATAATCACTTAATCGCGCATAAAAAACGGCTAAATTCTTGTGTAAACGATTCCACTAATTTATTCCATGTCACACTTTTCGCATCTTTGTTATGCTATGGTTATTTCATACCATAAGCCTAATGGAGCGAATTATGAGAGTTCTGGTTACCGGTGGTAGCGGTTACATTGGAAGTCATACCTGTGTGCAATTACTGCAAAACGGTCATGATGTCATCATTCTTGATAACCTCTGTAACAGTAAGCGCAGCGTACTGCCTGTTATCGAGCGTTTAGGCGGCAAACATCCAACGTTTGTTGAAGGCGATATTCGTAACGAAGCGTTGATGACCGAGATACTGCACGATCACGCTATCGACACCGTGATCCACTTCGCCGGGCTGAAAGCCGTTGGCGAATCGGTACAAAAACCGCTGGAATATTACGACAACAATGTCAACGGCACTCTGCGCCTGATTAGCGCCATGCGCGCCGCTAACGTCAAAAACTTTATTTTTAGCTCCTCCGCCACCGTTTATGGCGATCAGCCCAAAATTCCATACGTTGAAAGCTTCCCGACCGGCACACCGCAAAGCCCTTACGGCAAAAGCAAGCTGATGGTGGAACAGATCCTCACCGATCTGCAAAAAGCCCAGCCGGACTGGAGCATTGCCCTGCTGCGCTACTTCAACCCGGTTGGCGCGCATCCGTCGGGCGATATGGGCGAAGATCCGCAAGGCATTCCGAATAACCTGATGCCATACATCGCCCAGGTTGCTGTAGGCCGTCGCGACTCGCTGGCGATTTTTGGTAACGATTATCCGACCGAAGATGGTACTGGCGTACGCGATTACATCCACGTAATGGATCTGGCGGACGGTCACGTCGTGGCGATGGAAAAACTGGCGAACAAGCCAGGCGTACACATCTACAACCTCGGCGCTGGCGTAGGCAACAGCGTGCTGGACGTGGTTAATGCCTTCAGCAAAGCCTGCGGCAAACCGGTTAATTATCATTTTGCACCGCGTCGCGAGGGCGACCTTCCGGCCTACTGGGCGGACGCCAGCAAAGCCGACCGTGAACTGAACTGGCGCGTAACGCGCACACTCGATGAAATGGCGCAGGACACCTGGCACTGGCAGTCACGCCATCCACAGGGATATCCCGATTAAGGAACGACCATGACGCAATTTAATCCCGTTGATCATCCACATCGCCGCTACAACCCGCTCACCGGGCAATGGATTCTGGTTTCACCGCACCGCGCTAAGCGCCCCTGGCAGGGGGCGCAGGAAACGCCAGCCAAACAGGTGTTACCTGCGCACGATCCAGATTGCTTCCTCTGCGCAGGTAATGTGCGGGTGACAGGCGATAAAAACCCCGATTACACCGGGACTTACGTTTTCACTAATGACTTTGCGGCCTTGATGTCTGACACGCCAGATGCGCCAGAAAGCAACGATCCTTTGATGCGTTGCCAGAGCGCGCGCGGTACCAGCCGGGTGATCTGCTTTTCACCGGATCACAGTAAAACGTTGCCAGAACTGAGCGTTGCGGCATTGACGGAAATCGTCAAAACCTGGCAGGAGCAAACCGCAGAGCTGGGAAAAACGTACCCGTGGGTGCAGGTCTTTGAAAACAAAGGTGCGGCGATGGGCTGCTCTAACCCGCATCCGCACGGACAGATTTGGGCAAATAGCTTCCTGCCTAACGAAGCTGAGCGCGAAGACCGCCTGCAAAAAGAATATTTTGCCGAACAGAAATCACCAATGCTGGTGGATTATGTTCAGCGCGAGCTGGCAGACGGTAGCCGTACCGTTGTCGAAACCGAACACTGGTTAGCCGTTGTGCCTTACTGGGCTGCCTGGCCGTTCGAAACGCTACTGCTGCCCAAAGCCCACGTTTTGCGGATCACCGATTTGACCGACGCCCAGCGCAGCGATTTGGCGCTGGCGTTGAAAAAGCTGACCAGTCGTTATGACAACCTCTTCCAGTGCTCCTTCCCCTACTCTATGGGCTGGCACGGCGCACCATTTAATGGCGAAGAGAATCAACACTGGCAGCTGCACGCGCACTTTTATCCGCCTCTGTTGCGCTCCGCCACCGTACGTAAATTTATGGTTGGTTATGAAATGCTGGCAGAGACCCAGCGAGACCTGACCGCAGAACAGGCAGCAGAGCGTTTGCGCGCAGTCAGCGATATCCATTTTCGCGAATCCGGAGTGTAAGAAATGAGTCTGAAAGAAAAAACACAATCTCTGTTTGCCAACGCATTTGGCTACCCTGCCACTCACACCATTCAGGCGCCTGGCCGCGTGAATTTGATTGGTGAACACACCGACTACAACGACGGTTTCGTTCTGCCCTGCGCGATTGATTATCAAACCGTGATCAGTTGTGCACCACGCGATGACCGTAAAGTTCGCGTGATGGCAGCCGATTATGAAAATCAGCTCGACGAGTTTTCCCTCGATGCGCCCATTGTCGCACATGAAAACTATCAATGGGCTAACTACGTTCGTGGCGTGGTGAAACATCTGCAACTGCGTAACAACAGCTTCGGCGGCGTGGACATGGTGATCAGCGGCAATGTGCCGCAGGGTGCCGGGTTAAGTTCTTCCGCCTCACTCGAAGTGGCGGTCGGAACCGTATTGCAGCAGCTTTATCATCTGCCGCTGGACGGCGCACAAATCGCGCTTAACGGTCAGGAAGCAGAAAACCAGTTTGTTGGCTGTAACTGCGGGATCATGGATCAGCTAATTTCCGCGCTCGGCAAGAAAGATCATGCCTTGCTGATTGACTGCCGTTCACTGGGGACCAAAGCAGTTTCCATGCCGAAAGGTGTGGCTGTCGTCATCATCAACAGTAACTTCAAACGTACCCTGGTTGGCAGCGAATACAACACCCGTCGTGAACAGTGCGAAACCGGTGCGCGTTTCTTCCAGCAGCCAGCTCTGCGCGATGTCACCATTGAAGAGTTCAACGCTGTTGCACATGAGCTGGACCCAATCGTGGCGAAACGCGTGCGTCATATCCTGACTGAAAACGCCCGCACCGTTGAAGCTGCCAGCGCGCTGGAGCAAGGCGACCTGAAACGTATGGGCGAGTTGATGGCGGAGTCTCATGCCTCTATGCGCGATGATTTCGAAATCACCGTGCCGCAAATTGACACTCTGGTAGAAATCGTCAAAGCTGTGATTGGCGACAAAGGTGGCGTACGCATGACCGGCGGCGGATTTGGCGGCTGTATCGTCGCGCTGATCCCGGAAGAGCTGGTGCCTGCCGTACAGCAAGCTGTCGCTGAACAATATGAAGCAAAAACAGGTATTAAAGAGACTTTTTACGTTTGTAAACCATCACAAGGAGCAGGACAGTGCTGAACGAAACTCCCGCACTGGCACCCGATGGTCAGCCGTACCGACTGTTAACTTTGCGTAACAACGCAGGGATGGTAGTCACGCTGATGGACTGGGGTGCGACTTTACTTTCAGCTCGTATTCCGCTTTCCGATGGCAGCGTCCGCGAGGCGCTGCTCGGCTGTGCCAGCCCGGAATGCTATCAGGATCAGGCTGCGTTTCTGGGGGCCTCTATTGGTCGTTATGCCAACCGCATCGCCAATAGCCGTTATACCTTTGACGGTGAAACCGTGACGCTTTCGCCAAGTCAGGGCGTTAACCAGCTGCACGGCGGCCCGGAAGGGTTCGACAAACGTCGCTGGCAGATTGTGAACCAGAACGATCGTCAGGTGCTGTTTGCCCTGAGTTCAGATGATGGCGATCAGGGCTTCCCGGGTAATCTCGGCGCGACGGTGCAATATCGTCTGACCGACGATAACCGTATCTCTATTACTTATCGCGCCACAGTTGATAAACCTTGCCCGGTGAATATGACTAATCACGTCTATTTCAATCTTGACGGCGAGCAGTCTGACGTGCGCAATCACAAGTTGCAGATTCTGGCGGACGAATATCTGCCGGTTGATGAAGGCGGCATTCCGCACGACGGCCTGAAATCTGTCGCCGGAACGTCTTTTGATTTCCGTAGCGCCAAAATCATCGCCAGTGAGTTTCTTGCCGACGACGATCAGCGCAAAGTGAAAGGTTACGATCACGCATTCTTGTTACAGGCCAAAGGCGATGGCAAGAAAGTGGCGGCGCATGTCTGGTCAGCAGATGAAAAATTGCAGCTGAAGGTCTACACCACCGCTCCGGCTCTGCAATTCTACTCCGGCAACTTCCTCGGCGGCACGCCATCAAGAGGAACTGAACCTTACGCCGACTGGCAAGGCCTGGCACTGGAAAGCGAGTTTCTGCCGGACAGCCCAAACCACCCTGAATGGCCGCAACCGGACTGCTTCCTGCGTCCTGGCGAAGAGTATTCCAGCCTGACGGAATATCAGTTTATTGCTGAGTAGCACCTGAAGCCCTCGTAATGAGGGCTTTATCCTTATATTGCTCAAATCACCAGCAAACACCGACATATTTGCAACTCAATATTCACAACAACCTTACACTGCGACACTATTTTCGCTATGGTTATGCGTAAGCATTGCTGTTGCTTCGTCACGGCAATATAATGAGAATTATTATCATTAAAAAATGATTTGAGGAGTAAGTATATGGCTGTAACTAAGCTGGTTCTGGTTCGTCATGGCGAAAGTCAGTGGAACAAAGAAAACCGTTTCACCGGTTGGTACGACGTGGATCTGTCTGAGAAAGGCGTAAGCGAAGCAAAAGCAGCAGGTAAGCTGCTGAAAGAGGAAGGTTACAGCTTTGACTTTGCTTACACCTCTGTGCTGAAACGCGCTATCCATACCCTGTGGAATGTGCTGGACGAACTGGATCAGGCATGGCTGCCCGTTGAGAAATCCTGGAAACTGAACGAACGTCACTACGGTGCGTTGCAGGGTCTGAACAAAGCGGAAACTGCTGAAAAGTATGGCGACGAGCAGGTGAAACAGTGGCGTCGTGGTTTTGCAGTGACTCCGCCGGAACTGACTAAAGATGATGAGCGTTATCCGGGTCACGATCCGCGTTACGCGAAACTGAGCGAAAAAGAACTGCCGCTGACGGAAAGCCTGGCGCTGACCATTGACCGCGTGATCCCTTACTGGAATGAAACTATTCTGCCGCGTATGAAGAGCGGTGAGCGCGTGATCATCGCTGCACACGGTAACTCTTTACGTGCGCTGGTGAAATATCTTGATAACATGAGCGAAGAAGAGATTCTTGAGCTTAATATCCCGACTGGCGTGCCGCTGGTGTATGAGTTCGACGAGAATTTCAAACCGCTGAAACGCTATTATCTGGGTAATGCTGACGAGATCGCAGCGAAAGCAGCGGCGGTTGCAAACCAGGGTAAAGCGAAGTAAACGTCATTCGTTTAAAATGAGAAAGCCGACTGCAAGTGAGTCGGCTTTTTTGTTGCTAACAATGGAGCACATTGCCTGATGCGACGCTGCGCGACTTATCAGGCCTGTGGTGATTCATCGGATACGCCACTCTGACGGCGCATCCGACAATTAAACCTTACCCGCGACGCGCTTTTACTGCATTCGCCAGTTGACGTAACAGAGCATCGGTATCTTCCCAGCCAATGCAGGCATCGGTGATGCTCTTACCGTAGGCCAGCGGCTCCCCGCTATCGAGGCTCTGATTGCCTTCCACCAGATGGCTTTCCACCATCACGCCAATAATGGCCTTTTCGCCACCGGCAATCTGCTGGCAAACGTCAGCACAAACATCCATCTGCTTTTTGAATTGTTTGGACGAGTTAGCATGGCTGAAATCGATCATCACCTGTGCTGGCAGGCCTGCTTTGTTCAGCCCTTCTTTCACTTCAGCAACGTGCTTCGCGCTGTAGTTAGGCTCTTTACCGCCGCGCAGAATGATATGGCAATCGCCGTTACCGCTGGTATTCACAATCGCCGAATGCCCCCATTTCGTTACGGACAGGAAGCAGTGCGGCGCACCGGCGGCATTAATGGCATCGATAGCCACTTTAATCGTACCGTCTGTGCCATTTTTAAAACCTACCGGACAAGAAAGACCAGACGCCAGTTCGCGGTGCACCTGCGATTCGGTGGTACGTGCACCAATTGCGCCCCAGCTCATCAGGTCAGCGAGATATTGTGGGGTGATCATATCGAGAAACTCACCTGCCGCTGGCAGACCGCTGTCGTTAATATCAAGCAGCAATTTACGGGCTATACGCAGACCGTCGTTGATCTGGAAGCTATTATCCATATGCGGATCGTTAATCAGCCCTTTCCAGCCCACCGTGGTACGCGGCTTTTCAAAATAGACGCGCATTACGATTTCCAGCTCATCTTTCAGCTCTTCACGCAGCGCCAGCAAGCGAGTGGCATACTCTTTTGCTGCGACAGGATCATGAATTGAGCATGGGCCAATCACCACCAACAGGCGATCATCATTACCTTTCAGGATCTTATGGATCGCTTTTCGGGCATGGGCAACCGTATTCGCGGCATTTTCAGTAGCGGGGAATTTTTCCAGCAATGCGACAGGAGGAAGTAACTCTTTGATTTCTTTGATACGTAAATCGTCGTTCTGATAATTCATGTCTGTTCCAGTGTTGCCATACTTATCTTAGTGAATGCAATACTTCCAATCTATATCTTCCGTCAGAATGTGTAAACGGGGTTTTACACTATGAACGGATTAATCCTGGAATTAGCAAGAAAAACGCCAGATTGTCGCGAAAAACGAGATCTCTCCTACAATTTCTAACTGTAACTCCTTTGTTTGTTAATTATTTCAAGATTCTCTGCTGCGTTTCATAACCTGGCTGAAATCTTAAACCAATGCCTTATATTCACCTGCAAATGCACTGTTGGAAGAGGTTATCCGACATAACGACCATAACAGGAGCATCCTATGAAAATGACAAAACTGGCCACATTATTTCTGACTGCCACTCTAAGCCTTGCCAGCGGTGCCGCACTGGCTGCCGATAGCGGAGCGCAAACTAATAACGGCCAGGCAAACGCCGCAGCTGATGCGGGCCAGGTAGCCCCTGACGCCCGTGAAAATGTCGCGCCAAATAACGTCGACAATAACGGGGTAAATACCGGTTCTGGTGGCACAATGCTGCATTCGGATGGTTCTTCAATGAACAATGACGGAATGACCAAAGATGAAGAGCACAAGAACACCATGTGCAAAGATGGTCGCTGTCCGGATATCAATAAAAAGGTACAAACCGGTGATGGCATCAATAATGATGTCGATACCAAAACCGACGGTACCACGCAGTAACCCTGCAAAATAGCCAATAATGGGAGAGCGGAGTCTCTCCCTTTTAATTTTTCACTTCTAAAAGCAGTATGATGTCATAAAGTTAAGTGAGAATAATTAAGGGATGACTCGTCATGGCGCACTCACACTCACACACGTCCTCACACCTGCCAGAAGATAATAATGCTCGTCGCTTGTTGTATGCTTTCGGCGTGACTGCCGGGTTTATGCTGGTAGAAGTCGTTGGTGGTTTTCTTTCTGGTTCTCTGGCATTGCTGGCCGATGCGGGTCATATGTTGACCGATACTGCCGCCCTGCTTTTCGCCCTACTCGCCGTGCAATTTTCACGTCGTCCTCCCACCATTCGCCACACTTTCGGTTGGCTAAGACTGACCACGCTCGCGGCGTTTGTGAATGCCATAGCCCTCGTGGTAATTACCATTTTGATTGTCTGGGAGGCGATAGAACGCTTCCGCACGCCGCGTCCGGTCGAGGGCGGCATGATGATGGCAATTGCCGTGGCTGGGTTGCTGGCAAATATACTTTCTTTCTGGTTACTTCATCACGGCAGCGAAGAGAAAAACCTCAACGTACGAGCAGCGGCACTGCATGTGCTCGGGGACCTGCTGGGTTCGGTTGGGGCTATTATTGCCGCGTTGATTATTATCTGGACTGGCTGGACACCTGCTGACCCCATTCTCTCGATACTGGTGTCGCTTCTGGTTCTGCGTAGCGCGTGGCGACTGTTGAAAGATAGCGTGAATGAATTACTTGAAGGTGCACCGGTATCGCTGGATATCGCTGAACTGAAGCGTCGTATGTGCCGGGAAATCCCGGAAGTCCGCAATGTGCACCATGTACATGTATGGATGGTAGGCGAGAAGCCGGTGATGACGTTGCATGTGCAGGTGATCCCGCCACACGATCACGATGCCTTGTTGGATCAGATCCAACACTACCTGATGGATCACTATCAGATTGAGCACGCCACCATTCAGATGGAATATCAACCTTGTCATGGGCCAGACTGCCACCTGAATGAAGGGGTGTCTGGCCATTCACATCATCACCATTAATGGGACAGCGCGCGTGAGCCTCTTTCACGTGCGCTGTTGATCCACATCCGGCTGCCGTTGAGCGCAATAAAGGTCAGGATGATGTACTCCAGAGACATGGCGTAAACGCCCTGAAGTGCAAAAATAACGACGCTAATCACGTTAATAATCACCCACAACAGCCAGTTTTCCACATACTTACGCGTCATCAGAATCATTGCCACGATAGATAACACCATCATGCATGAATCCCAGAACGGGAAAGCGTCCGGTTGCAGTTCAGGCATCACAACCTGTAATCCTAATGCTTGCATGATCATGACTGCCACGCGGGTCAAAAATGCAAACACCGGATTGATAAATACCGTCATCAGACCAATCGAAACAACGCAAACCGCCAACCAGCTGAGTGCCTTCGGCAATGGCAACCAGCGAATTTTCAACTCCGCCTCGTTCTGACTGGTTTGTCGCGACCACGCATACCAACCGTAAATATTCGCGGCAAAGAAAAACACCTGTAATAGCAGGCTGGCATACAGCTGAATCTGAAAGAAAATAATGCCAAACAAGGTGACGTTGATCAGGCCAAAGAAGTAGTTGCTGATCTTCTCCAGACTGGCAAGGCCAATACACAGCAACCCGGCGATCGTGCCTACCGCTTCGATCCATGAGAGATCATAACCGCCTGCCCCTATTGGTATATGTACCAGGATATTCTGCACACTAAAAAAATCCATCTTTCCCCCAAAGCGTAACGTTACGCCTTATTATTCGTTATCCACGTAGTGTAGCCGCAAAATCCAGCATACGATTGAGCGGCACCAGCGCCCTCTCTCGCAGCCTTTCATCAACATGAACCTCGTGATTGCTTCCTTCCTGTTCTAATGCCTCTGCGATGGACTGAAGGCCATTCATGGCCATCCACGGACAATGCGCGCAGCTGCGGCAGGTTGCACCCTCACCTGCGGTTGGTGCTTCCAGTAACTCTTTATCTGGCACTGCCTGCTGCATTTTGTAGAAAATGCCCCGATCGGTTGCCACGATAAGCCGCTGATGTGGCAATGCTTTCGCAGCAGCGATCAGTTGACTGGTGGAACCGACCGCATCCGCCATATCGACAATAGCTTGTGGTGATTCTGGATGCACCAGTATGGCAGCATCCGGGTATTCTTCTTGCAAGCGGGTTAACGCCTGAGTCTTAAATTCATCATGCACAATACAGGCACCCTGCCAGCATAGAATGTCTCCACCCGTCTGTTTTTGCACGTAACGCCCCAGATGTTTGTCGGGTGCCCAGATGATTTTTTCACCCAAACTATCAAGATGATCAATAAGTTCGACGGCAATGCTTGAAGTTACCACCCAATCTGCGCGCGCTTTTACCGCAGCAGAAGTGTTGGCGTAGACGACGACAGTACGATCGGGATGGGCATCGCAAAATGCGTTAAATTCTTCAACAGGGCAGCCGAGATCCAGTGAACATTCAGCCTGAAGTGTCGGCATCAGAATTGTTTTTTCCGGACTGAGAATTTTGGCGGTTTCTCCCATAAATCTCACCCCAGCGACTAACAAAGTAGAAGCGGGATGCTTTGCACCGAAGCGCGCCATTTCCAGAGAATCAGAAATACAGCCACCGGTTTCTTCTGCCAGTTGTTGAATTTCGGGATCGGTATAGTAGTGGGCAACCATCACCGCATTACGTTCTTTTAGCAGACGTTTTATCTTCTCGCGGTAATACGCTTTTTCATCAATGCTTAACGGCGTCGGCTTCGGGGGGAAAGGATAAATCGCCGTGTCTGGATCAAACATTACGCTCATCTTACCATCTCGTTTTACAGGCTTAACGTTAAAACCGACATTAGCGTAATATTCGCTGTTATCGGTGTAATTTGTTTTATATGCTAAACAAGATAGTCGAATGGTGGGGAAAAGTCACTCGAATTACGCCTAATGTGCAGGATGCGTCATTTTACGCCTAATTCCACCGACATAGAGTTGCTTGCACAGTAAGCTCTGACGATGTCATCAGGTTTACAAAGTGAAATTGAGGATGCCTGAATAGCAAAAAAGCGCCTTTAGGGCGCTTTTTTACATTGGTGGGTCGTGCAGGATGACTCGCTTCGCTCGCCCTTCGG
>ENA-UPWK01000385-UPWK01000385.1-human-gut-metagenome-genome-assembly--contig:-NODE-385-length-48266-cov-6.585590_pt1 | contig 48266 bp, 42 predicted proteins | sample MGYA00250048_ERZ773373 | MGnify/ENA primary metagenome ERZ773373 (study PRJEB29103, sample SAMN06112059) | human gut metagenome | biome: human gut; feature: ankylosing spondylitis patient; material... | reverse complement strand
TGTTATGGCTGCATGGATCAATTTTTAGATTCATGGCACAGTTATCGCTTCAGATACTGTTCCGTGAATAATTTAGGTTTAATTATGCTGGTTAAGAAAAAGGAGGTAAAAATGACATACGGTAGTAAAGTTTGGATATTTCCAGATGCAGAACTTCCACCAGAAGGGGTAAATAGTATACCAGGGCATGAGTCAATTATTATTACAAATGTCAGTGATGAAGACGCATATATTAAAATAACGCTTCTTTACACAGACAAGGAGCCTGTATCGGATTTGGAAATATGTGTAAAGGCAAGAAGAGTACGGTGTCTCAGAACAAATGAAGAAAAAGATTTTGGAAAATATACAGCAGAATTTGGAGAACAGTATGCGATTATGCTGGAAAGTAATACCCCTGTAGTTGCACAGTATGGAAGGGCAGAGCCTAGAACAGTCGCATTTTATACAACGACAGGATATTCAATTTAAAAAAGAAATTAGGAGGATAGTTAAATGTCAAATCATGGTAAAATTTTTATTCCGGATCACGAGTATAAGGAGAGAGTTGCAAGAGCGGCAAAAATATTACAGAGAGAAAAGTTGGATGCAATGATTGTTAATTCAAATGAAGCAGATTATGCAAATGCAAGATATTTTTCGGGATTTTGGCCATTGTTTGAAAGGTCAGGGGTTGCTATTTCAGCTTCTGGAGATGCCGCTTTAATGGTAGGACCAGAAAGTAGAGAATTTGCAACAGATCGTTCTCGTTTGGAAAAAATTTTTGTATTAAAAGAATACAGGGAAAGTGCAGATCCAGCATATCCAGAGTTGAAAGCTGATACATACCAGGATGTGTTTCATGCAATCGGAGTAAATGGAAAGAAATTAAGAATTGGTGTCGCCAGCTATTTGGATACTTCAGTTATTATTATGGAAGGTATTAAAGCAGCATTTCCAGAAGCAGAAATTGTAAGAGCAGATCATATAATGGTAGAATTACGGTCTATCAAATCGGTAAACGAGATTAATTGCTTACGAGAAGGATATCGAATTGCTGAATTGGCGACTCAACAGGTAATTAAAGAAATTCAGCCTGGAATGACAGAACTTCAAATGGTTGGAGTTGCAGAAAGAGTAGTATATGAGCAGGGAGCAGAATATGAAGGACTTCCTATGTATGTATTTTCAGAAGCATCGACACGACACGCAATTTCCAGATCATCATACAGAGAGTTTCAGAAAGGAGATATTGTTCAGCTGAACTTGTCGGCTAAAATCGATGGATATTCTGCAGCAATCGGATATCCAATTGTTTTAGGAAAATTGGAAGGTAAAAGAAGAGATGTAGTAATGTTTGGACTTGAAGCTCATAAATGGACACAGCAGCAGGTAAAATCAGGTATTCCGGCTTCACAGATTGCAGAAAATTTTTATAAGTATTATGTAGATAATGGATATAAAGATAATTTTGTATATGGTCCATTGCATGGAACGGGTATGATTGAAGTCGAGGCACCATGGGTTGAAACAACATCTGATTATGCTTTGAAACCGAATATGACATTCCAGATTGATACATTTATCTCAACAGATACATTTGGGGTACGCTGGGAAAAGGGGATTGCAGTAACAGAGGATGGATGTGATGTTCTCTCTCCAGAAATTGGAAAATTGTATGAACTTGAGTTTTAAATGGTATAAACATTAAAGAAGGAGGATGTGCTATGCAATTAATTGATATGCTTTTTGATGAAATTGAAGATGCAAAACGTAGAAAAGTTCCGTTTATTATCCCAATTGGAACAATTGAATATCATGCTCATCATGCAAGTTGTGGATGCGATACAATGGTTATCAATGGAATCTTTAGGGAGCTAGAGAAAACGAAAGAAGTTGTAGTTTGTCCTCCGATTTGGTATGGAGTTGCAAGTTATGCAGTAGGAGGACCTGAAACAGGGACGATACAAGTTGATGTTGATGTATATGAACAGTACATTTACAATATATTGAAATCATTATTATATGGTGGTGTGAAAAATATATATTGTGTAGCTCATCATCAGACTGAGGAAGCTGGTTTGATGCCAATGACTTTAGCGTGTCATAAAGCCGCAAAAAAATTAACTATGGAATATATGGAAGATACTCGTGGACGTGGTTGGTGGGGAAGCAATGATTATGCCGATTACTATGAAAATCTTGGATCAGGTGATGACCCATTTTCCTATATCAAGGTAATTCCATTAATCAGTCAAGAAGCGCAGCATAAGTGTGGTGGATTTGATCATGCTGGAAAATTTGAAACTAGCTTGCTATATGCTCTTTATCCAGATCATGTCGATTTAGAAAAAACAAAAGAGAACACAGAGTGGTTTGCAGAAAGTGCGAAAGAAGCAAGCAAGGAACTGGGAGAGCATATGGTAAAATGTACGTTAGAGGCACTAGAAAAGATCATTAACTAGGATATTAGAGAAAAAAATGGAGTAAATAATCAAGCGAAGAAGCAAGTAATGCTAAAAGTAACAGATAGCATTGCTTGCTTTTGTATTGAAAGCAATTTTGAATTAAAAAATTATAAAAAACAGAAGGACTTCGTGTTATAATATTACAGACACAAATCAACGAGATACGGAGAAAATTATGCAGTTACGATACGAGATCCCGGACACATTCTGGAGTTTGTTCCGTTCGGTAAACCGGGAGATTTACATGGAGTCGCTGTTGGTGATCAATGAGGAATATCAGTACAGTAATTATTTTCTGACGAAAGAAATCTGTGTGCAGGTATTGAGTGATATGAATGCACAGAAACAGGTTTTGCTTCAGCGGGAGGAGAACGAGACGGATTTTGACATGCTGGAGACGACAGCATCCCGCATTTTACGGTGGCTTTTAAAGACCGGATGGCTGAAGAAGATCGAAGATTACAGTACGATGACCACAAATATTGTGATACCGGATTATGCGACGGTTTTTATTGAGGCATTTGAGCGACTCACGTCCGAAGAGCTGGAAGAAACAGAATTATATATTCAGAATGTATATGCTACGCTGTTTTCCTTTCAGAATAATTCCAGAGTAAATCTGAATATGCTCAGGACGGCCCTGATCAATACAAGAAAGCTGAACAAAGCGCTGCAGGATATGCTTCATAATATGGACAAGTTTTTCGAGAGGCTTTTGGATCAGGAGTCTTACGGAGAACTTTTGCGGGAGCATCTGGACGGGTATGTGGAAGAGATTGTCAAGAAAAAGTATCATATCTTAAAGACCTCAGACAATTTTTATATCTACAAGATGGACATCAAAAAATGTCTCCGGGATATGTGGGAAAATGAAGAATGGATTGAAAGCATCCGGCAGAAAGCAAAAGCAGCAGGAGATACGAAAGAGGATGTGTTAGATCTGCTGGATTTGATCGAACGGGGATTTGATGACATTGAACACAGAATCTCCAATATGGACAGAGAGCATTCCAAATATGTGCGGGCAACTGTGAGCCGGATGAATTATCTGTTAAGCGGAGAGACTGATACCAAAGGGCTGGTGGTGCAGCTTCTGAATAAAATATCTGCGCAGGAAGAACCGGAGAAGCTGCTTACAGAAGCGGGAAAACGGATGAACCTGTCTCTGTTTGAGATGATTTCCGAAAAATCATTGTATAAGAGAAGAAAACAGAGGACAGACTTTATCAGTCAGATGGGGCAGGATGAAGAATTTGAAGATCTGGATCGGGAAGACGTGCTGAAATTGAACCGGATCCAAATGCGCTACAGCAGACAGGAAATCGAAGATTTTATCGAAAGTCATATGGAACAGGAAGTGATGGATGCGGGAGCGCTTCATATTGCTGAGGAGTCAGAATTTGAAAAGCTGATCCTTGCATATGATTACAGCACCAGAAAGAACAGCAAATATCGGGTATTGGACGAGGATGAGGAGATCATCCAAAGCGGACAGTATCAATATCCGGCATTAAAATTTGTACGAAGGAGACCGCAATGATCGAATATTACGAACAGCTTTCGGAGGAAGAGCAGGACGAAATCAGACATGTGATCCAGACACTGTATCGTCAGACTTTTCTTTTGGAACGGAAATTTGAAAAACGGACCGGCCGGATGGTTCCGGTTCGAGAATATCGTGTATGCAGCAAACATAAAGAATTTTTGGAATCGTATTTTGCGGTTGCCGGAATCACACTGCAGGAAAATCTGCATATGGGCGTCATGTACATCCAGGGAGAGACACTATGGGGAGAAAAGCTCTCCAGACTTGCCACAATCTATATTCTGGTGTTAAAGCTGATCTATGATGAGCAGATGGCAGCAGTGTCATCCAGCAGCCATATCGTGACCACTCTTGGGGCAGTGAACGGAAAAGCGGGAGAATTCCATGTGTTAAGCGGCCTGCCGTCCCCGACAGAGATGCGGAGGACTGTTGCATTTTTGAAAAAATATCAGATTGTGGAACCTGTGGATGTGATGGAGGAGCTGGATGAGAACAGCAGACTTGTCATTTATCCGTGCATCAATACAGTGCTGCTTGGAGATGATATTAGAGAACTATTAGAGACGTTCAGCGAGGAGGAAGACAGTGGAGACAAAACAGGCGTTCAAAGCGCTCTCGAAAATCTGCCTGAATAACTGGCATTACATAGACAGAAAAGTACTTACTCTTAATCAGGGAATCAATTTCTTTACCGGACATTCCGGAAGTGGAAAATCTACAGTGATCGATGCCATGCAGATCGTACTGTACGCGAACACGGACGGAAGAGGATTTTTTAATAAGGCGGCAGCAGATGATTCTGACCGTTCTCTGATCGAATATTTAAGGGGAATGGTGAACATCGGGGAAAATAACGAATCCCAGTATTTGAGAAACCAGAATTTCTCCAGTACGATCGTTCTGGAGCTGGAGCAGACAGATACGAAAGAAAAGCAGTGCGTGGGAGTGGTATTTGATGTTGAGACAGCCACAAATGAGATCAATCGCCTGTTTTTCTGGCATAAAAGCGGGCTTCTGGAAAATCAGTACCGGGCGGATAAGCGCTGCCTGACGACATTTGAAGTCAAAGAATATCTGCAGCGGACATTTTCAAAGGAAGAGTATTATTGTGGTCCGAGCAATGAGAGATTCCGCAGACAGATGTATGACATTTATCTGGGCGGTCTGGATATCGAAAAATTTCCTCGTTTGTTCAAGCGAGCCATTCCGTTTCGTATGAATATCAAACTGGAAGATTTCGTGAAAGAATATATCTGTATGGAGCAGGATATGCACATTGAAGAGCTGCAGGAAAGTGTGATGCAGTATGGAAGAATGCGCGGGAAAATCGAAGAGACCATGGAAGAAATCGGGTATCTTCAGGAGATCCGGGGTTCCTATCGGCAGTATGAAGAAAAACAGGAAGAGACGGCGTCCTGTACCTATCAGATTTCCAGGCTGGAAATCCTGCATCTGCAGAGTAAGATCCAGGAACTGAATGACCGGATGAAAGAGACACAGACGGAGATTGCAGGACAGGAAGCGAAAAGAGTCAATCTGGAGAAAGAGCAGGCAGAACTTCAGAAAGAATACGAAGCAATAATTTTGAAGATTGCGGACAGTGGTTATGCAGCCATGGAAAAAGATCTGGAGAGTCTGAACGAAGCCCTGGAACGGCTGCAGAACAGTAAGGCAAGATGGAAAAAGACTGCAGATGGTCTCAAAGAGTGGAAAGAAAAAGATGTGACGCCGAACCAGACCTTGTGGGATATTGACCGGTTTGTTTCTGGAAAGATCACGGAAGGTGAGCTGGAAAGGCTGCAGACAAGTCTGACACAGATCCGGGAAGAACTGGAAGAAGAGCGTCAGGAGACAGATGCCAGACTTCGCGCGGTCAAAAAAGAAGAAAAGGCAGCACGGGAAGAATTAAAAGAGCTGAAACAGGGAAGAAAAGCCTATCCAAAAGAACTGGAAGAAGCGAGATATGAGTTGAGAAACCGGCTGCATGAGAAGTGCGGCAAGTTTGTCAATGTGCAGATTCTGGCAGATCTTCTGGATGTGCGGGACGAACGCTGGCACAATGCCATCGAAGGATATCTCGGAAACAACAAGCTGCTTCTGGTCGTGGAACCAAAGTACGCGAAAACTGCCATGGAAATCTATCAGGACATGGATAAGAAGAAATTTTTCCGGGCAGCAGTTCTGGATACAGAAAAAGTACAGGAGACAGAATGGGAAGTAAAAGAAGGAGCCCTGGCACAGGAACTGATCGCAAAAGAGCCGTATGTGCAGGCATACATCAATTTCTTCCTCGGAAATGTCATCAAATGTGAAAGTATCGAAGAGCTTCGTCAGAACCGGATCGGAATCACTGCAGACTGTGTGCTGTACCACAGTTTCCGTCTGCAGCATATCAATCCGGAAAATTATACGAGAAGGGCATATATCGGAGAGACCAGTATGCGTCAGAGAATCCGCCGTCTGGAAGAAAAATGTGAGAGTCTTCAGGAGGAACGGATTCCGCTGCAGGAAATGCTGGAAGAAATTCGCAGGATCTCTCAGCTGGAAGGACTGACACAGCCTCTGGAGGATTACAGACAATGGCTGTCTGATCTGCAGAAAATTCCGGAAAAGGAGGCAGAAAAGGCCAGACTTCTGGATACAATGCAGAAGCTGCGAGAGGAATCCGTTCTGGTGTGGGAGCAGCAGAAACAGGAAATCCAGCAGAAGCAGGAAGCAAAGAAAGCAGAGATTGAGGCAGTTCAGAAAACCATCTGGAATCATCAGGAAAACGGAAAACGATTCCAGAACATGCAGGTAGATTTTAATGAACAGTTAGTGCAGAAAGAAAATGAATTCCGGCAGCAGGACAGAGAAAAATATGAACCGGAATTTCAGGAGTATCTGGAGGGCAGACAGAGCCGCAATTATGAGTACCTGATGCGGGAACGTATCAAGAAAAAACAGCCTTTGGAAGATGCGCAGGAAAAAGCATATGAAAAACTGGTAGAAGCAAGGAGTGCATATCTTCGAAAATATCCGAACAGAACCTATTCTGCAACGATCCGTGACAATGACGTGTACGAAAAGCAGCTTTCAAATCTTGAGTGCGATAACCTGGAAAAATACAGGGAAGAAGCACAGGAACAGGCGAGAGCAGCAGTGGAACACTTTAAAGTTGATTTTGTATCCAAGATTCGTTATGCAATCAAAGAGGCATATCAGAAAAAAGATGAATTGAACCGGATCATCAGCCGTCTGGATTTCGGAAAGGACAAGTATCAGTTTGTCATTACGAAAAACAAAGGTCCGGACGGACGATTCTATCGGATGTTTATGGATGACGCATTGGATATCAATCCGTCTCAGTTGAGTGACCACATGGAAAATCAGATGAACCTGTTTACCATGGAGCATGAGGAAGAATACGGAGATCTGATGAATGAGCTGATCGAGATTTTCATTCCGCCGGAGAATGCCACCAGGGAAGAGCTGGAGGAAGCCAGAAAAAATATGGATAAATATGCAGATTATCGCACGTATCTTTCCTTTGATATGCAGCAGATCGTGCAGGGAGAAAAGGATATGCGGATCGGTCTGAGCAAGATGATCAAGAAAAATTCCGGTGGAGAAGGTCAGAACCCGCTTTATATCGCGCTTCTGGCAAGCTTTGCACAGATTTACAGAATCAATCTGTCTCCGAAGATCAAGCGTCCGCCAACCCTGCGTCTGGTTGTCCTGGATGAGGCATTTTCCAAAATGGATGCAGAGAAAGTAGCAAGTTGTATTTCTCTGATCCGGGGACTGGGATTTCAGGCGATTATCAGTGCAACAAATGATAAGATTCAGAACTATCTGGAAAATGTAGACAAGACATTTGTGTATGCAAATCCGAATAAAAAGCATATTTCGATACAGGAATTTGAACGAATGGAGTTTGAACAGCTGCAAGGGGAAGAATGATGACGTGGATATTGGGAAAAATTGTGGAATTGCTGGAAAGTGGTGAAACAAACTGGCGTACAGAAAAATGCGGAAGAAAAACATTGAATAACAGCGCCAAAAGCGCCAGTGAAATACCACCTTTGTATCAAGGCTGTTCACGGGAAAAAGCAATACAGGAAGCGATTGATCTGCAGGAAAAAGGACTGGTGAAGATCAACTGGCTGATCCGAGGGAGCGATATCAAAAGTCTGGTGTTTCATCTGGAAGACAGAGATCAGTTCTATCAGTTGTATCGTGAAAACGTAAAACCGAGGTTTATTCCCAAACAACAGAGATTGTGGAAGTATCAGGAATTTTTGAGAAAAGAAATGTCTGTGGTTCAAAAACCATGGATCCGGAGCTACTATGTGGATCTTCTGGAAAAATCTGAGAAAAATAATGGAAACTGGGAACCGGATGAAAGACTGAAACAAGTGCGGCAGTATGCAAAATGCTTTCGGGAACTGGATAAATTGCAGAAACTGACTTATGCGAAAGTATTTGCGAGCAATTCTCTGGAGGGATCCAAAAATTTCACGAAAGAGATGAAACAATATGTCATCCGTCAGGCCAGAAAAACCAATCCAGACAGAACAAAGCTTTTGGATGATATAGAAGTTCTGGAAGAGATTGTATTGATTCGAGACTGTTATCAGAGTATGTATATCAAAGGAGAATTGCTGCTGTATTTTGTAGATGACAGAGGAAGAACAGCCGCTGTTAATACGAAGATTTGGAAATATGGAACAATTCTGGAGGGAGAATCATTATTGCATGCAGAGCTGGAACCAGAGCAGCCACAGATACAAAAAGTGATTATCTTTGAGAATAAAATGAATTTTGTGATGGCGCCTTATGAAGAAGGAACATTATATTTATTTGTGGGTGGATATCCGGGACCGAAAGTTTGCCGGATTTTACATAAACTAAATAAGATTTCGAAAAAGAGACAGCGCCATATAGATGTATATCACAGTGGGGATCTGGATTATGGCGGAATCCGCATTTTTCAATACGAAAGAAATCAGGTTTTCCCGGATTTGAAACCATTACAGATGGATGCAGATACTTATTTACAGCATCAGCAGTATTCGTATCCGATTCGGGAAGAGACAAAAAGAAAACTGAAAAAACTGGAAGATGGAAATGAGCAGATCAAACAGCTGTTGGAACTTATTATTCAGGAAGGCAGAGGGATTGAACAGGAGAGTTTTATTGAGGTAGATCTCTGCTGAGATAATACAGAGAAAAGAGGGAATCACATATGAAATTAATGATCGCATCAGATATTCACGGTTCTGCATATTACTGCAGAAAAATGCTGGAAGCTTACGACAGAGAAAAAGCAGACAAGCTCCTTTTATTGGGGGATATTTTATATCACGGCCCCCGCAATGATCTTCCGAAAGAGTATGCGCCGAAAGAAGTCATTGCCATGTTGAATGAAAGAAAACAGGAGCTCTTATGTGTCAGAGGAAATTGTGACACGGAAGTGGATCAGATGGTTCTGGAATTTCCGATTCTGGCGGACTATTGTTTTTTGAATCTGGATGGACAGAATATTTATGCAACACATGGTCATGTGTGGAATCCGGGAAAGCTGCCGGTGCTGAAAGCAGGGGATATTCTGCTGAACGGACACACACATATACCGGCATGTGAAAAGATTCATACGGAAGCAGATCAGAGTGTCATGTACATGAATCCGGGTTCTGTGTCGATTCCAAAAGAAAATTCAGAACACAGCTACATGATCTGTGAGAATGGTGTGTTTGAATGGAAAAATTTAGAGGGAGAGGGTTATCAAATATGGAAGAGAGATACGCGTTGCTGATCGATGCGGACAATGTTTCAGCAAAATATATCAAACCGATACTGGATGAGTTATCCAAGTATGGGAATGTCACGTACAAGAGGATTTACGGGGACTGGACCAGCACCTACAATTCCAGCTGGAAAGAGGTGCTTTTGCAGAACTCAATCACACCGATCCAGCAGTTCAGCTATACTCATGGGAAAAATGCGACCGATTCGGCAATGATTATCGATGCCATGGATATGCTGTACACAAGCGAGCTGGAAGGATTCTGTCTGGTGTCCAGTGACAGCGATTTTACAAAGCTGGCAAGCAGACTTCGGGAAAGCGGAAAAATGGTGATTGGAATGGGAGAAGATAAGACACCGCCGCCGTTTCGAAAAGCCTGTGATATTTTTACCGTATTGGAATTGCTGTTAGAAGACAGCATGCTTGAAAAACCGGAAAAAGCAGCGGCACATGCAGTTATAGGAAAAGAGTCCAAAAAAGAGTCTGCCGGTGCAGTCTCCAAGAGTCAGATTGAAGAAGCGGTCGTGAAGATTATTACAGAAAATCAAAACAACGATAAGGAGACAGGACTTGGAGAGGTCGGAAGCCGTCTGGTCAAACTGTACCCGGATTTCGATGTGCGAAGGTATGGATACAGTCTGTTGTCCAAGTTTCTGGAAACATTTCCAAAACTGAAGCTGTTACAGGATGGAACGAAAGTATCCGTGACATTGTATGAAGATAAAAGTCAGCAGGAGCGTATTGAAGAATATATTATGTACCAGTTGAAACAGGCGGGATGTCAGGGAGTATCTCTGGGAACTCTCGGAAATAAGATTCGAAATAAGTTCGGGAATTTTAAAGTGAGAGATTATGGATATTCGCAGTTTCAGCAGTATATCAAAAGCTTTCCGGATGTAGATTTAAAGGATGACGGAGAGCAGAAGTGGGCAGTGTTGAGAAGATAAGCGGAACAGTCGTGTGAGAAAAAATCATGCGGCTGTTTTTTTATCCTCTTGACAAAACTAAAAACCTAGTGTACTATCTAACTATAGCACTGATACACGAGGCGGAAGGAGGAAGAAGATGAATTACAATGCAGAGATACCGATCTATCTGCAGGTCATTCACGACTTGAAGAAAAAGATGATCCAGGGAAAGATACTTCCCGGAGAGAAGCTTCCATCCAACAGAGAGCTGGCGGTTCTTTATAAGATCAATCAGAACACTGCGGCAAGAATTTACAGAGAGATGGAGACACATGGATATTGTTATACAAAGCGGGGGATTGGAACATTTGTGATGGAGGAAGAGACGATGTTCGAGACGATTAAAAAAGAAATGGCAGAAGAATTGTTGAGCAGCTTTATACATGAGATGCAGGATCTTGGATTTGAAAAAGATGATATTATCTCAAAAATTGCAGACTACAAGGAGGAGAGAAGATGATTTTAGAATGTCGTGATTTAAGCAAATCATTTTACACAAAAAAGGCGCTGAATGAAGTTTCGCTGAAACTGGAAGGCGGAAAGATCTATGGTCTGCTAGGGGAGAACGGAAGTGGGAAGACCACATGGATGAAGATCATCTCCGGTCTGACAAAGCCTACATCCGGAGAGATTTTGTTCAAGGAACATCCGTGGTTCTATGGAGATAAGGCAGAGATCGCCTACATGTCTACAGAGCCGTTTTTCTACAGTTTTCTGGATGTGAACGGAGTCGGACAGTACTATAAAGATTTCTTCCCGGATTTTGACGAGAAGAAATTTCACGAGATGGTAAGAAGGATGTCACTGGAAGGCAAGATGAAGGTCAAAGAACTGTCCACCGGTATGACAGCAAAGCTGAAGGTGATCGCAACACTGAGCCGCAAAGCAGAGCTGTATCTTCTGGATGAGCCGTTCAATGGAATTGATTATAAAGCAAAAGAAGAGATTCTCGGGATGATCCTGGAGTCAGCAAATGAAAAAAATACCTTTGTAATTTCCACACATATGATCGATGAGATCGAAAGTTTTATCGATGAGGCAATCTTTATCAAAGACGGAGAAGTTGTGCGTCGGATGTCAGTGGAAGAAGAACGGATGCAAAGTGGAAAATCCGTGGCAGATATTTATCTGGAGATCATGTAGGAAGAACAAAGGCAGAATGAGAAAAGAGAAAGAGAGGAAACAAAATGGGACGTTTGATCAAATATGAGCTGAAAAAACAGCAGACATCCAGAAACATCATACTGGCGCTGCTTCTGGTATTTTTACTGGCATTTGCGGCAGGAATTTTTTCAGACAATGGGAATATGGTAGGAATCAGTATGGGACTGGAGATTTTTGTTGGAATGTTTGTCTTCTTCTATATGGGAATTGAAAGTCTGTTGATATTGAATCGTGACCTGAAAACAAAGCAGAGTCATATGCTCTGGATGGTGCCGATGCCAAGCTGGAAGATCCTTGGTGCAAAATATATCGCAGCAGCGTTGCAGATTTTCTGTATTTCAGCAGCATATGTGCTGGCTGGTACCGCATGCGTTATGACGATGATCGCAAAAGAGGGAGCATGGAAAGAACTTATGCAGGCAATCCGCATGGGATTTGAGTGGCTGCTTCAGGGCAACCTGGACTGGATAACCGTTCTGGCAATCTTGCTGTTTTTCTTCCTGGCATGGACATCTGTGATCGCAACCGGATTTCTGGCAATTATTGTATCCAGAACGGTATTGATCAATTCCAGATTTGCAGGGATTGTTTCTTTGATCCTGTTCTTCGTGATCAACGGAATTGTGGAGTATGTTTATAACCTGTTTGCAAGATACGAGGTTCTGGGAATTCACAAAGGACTTTATATCGGAATCGCAGAATACGGATTCTATATTGTGGTATGTGTTGGATTGTTTGCCATATCCAGCGTGCTGGCTGAAAAGAAATTAAGTGTATAAAATATGGAAGGTACAGTCTGTTAAATCGGATTGTATCTTCTTTTTTAATTTTACAACTGTCTTGTCATATGTAAAGTCTTGTGCTATAATGGTCAGCAATTAACGATAAAAATTTAACAATTCAGGATAAGTGAGGGAATAGAAGATGACAATTGTGGAAGAAATCCAGAAATTGAAGCAAGAAAAAAATGCAGTCATTCTGGCACATTATTATGTAAGGCCGGAGATTCAGGACATTGCCGACTACATCGGAGATTCTTTTTATCTGAGTAAGGTTGCAGTTGGATTGAAAGAGCAGACTATCGTATTCTGTGGCGTTTCTTTTATGGGAGAGAGTGCGAAGGTACTGAACCCGGAGAAAACCGTATTGATGCCGGATATGCATGCAGACTGTGCAATGGCGCATATGGCAGATGCAGATACGATCCAGAAGATGCGTGATACATATGAAGATCTGGCAGTGGTGTGTTACATCAATTCTACTGCAGAATTGAAGACACATTCCGATGTATGTGTGACATCTGCCAATGCAGTGAAGATCGTAAAAGAACTTCCGAACAAGAATATTTTCTTCATTCCGGACAGAAACCTGGCGCATTTTGTGGCAGAGCAGGTACCGGAGAAGAACTTTGTATACAACGAAGGCTATTGCCCGATCCATGAGAAGATGCAGGTGGAAGAGATCAAAAAAGCAAAGGCACAGCATCCGAATGCAGAAGTATTGTCCCATCCGGAATGTCCGAAAGCAGTGCTGGAGATTTCCGATTATGTGGGAAGTACATCCGGGATCATTGATTATGCAGCAAAAAGCGAAAACGAAGAATTTATTATCTGTACGGAAAATGGAGTTCGCTACAAACTGGAAAAGGACAACCCGGGCAAGAAGTTTTATTTTACAGAGACAGAGCCTGTCTGCACAGATATGAAGCTGATCACATTAGAAAAAGTCCTTCACGTCTTAAAAACAGGAGAGAATGAAGTGCATTTGAGTGAAGCATTGAGAACGGACTCCAGAAAACCATTGGAAAAAATGCTGGAGCTGGCAAAATAGAGTGTCTTTTTGAAAAAAGAGACCTGCCGAAAGGAAAGAGAGTATTATGAAGAAAAAAGCAGATGTTGTCATCGTTGGAACCGGTGTAGCGGGATTGTTTTCGGCGTTGAATCTTCCGGATGACAAAGAAATCATCATGATCACGAAATCAGATGCCGAGAGCAGTGATTCATTTCTGGCACAGGGCGGAATCTGTGTACTCCGGGATGAACAGGATTATGACAGCTATTTTGAAGATACGATGAGAGCCGGTCATTATGAAAACCGGAAAGAATCTGTCGATATTATGATCCGCAGTTCTGGAAAAATCATTGAAGATCTGGTAGGATATGGAGTAGAATTTGAAAAGGACGGAGAAGCGTTTGCCTACACAAGAGAGGGGGCACACTCCAGACCGAGAATTCTGTTTCATGCAGATGTGACAGGAAAAGAGATCACCAGTAAGCTGTTGGCGCGGGTAAGAGAAAAGAATAACGTAACAATTTACGAATATACAACCATGACAGACATTCTTGAGGAAAATGGAAAATGTGCGGGAATCACCGTGAAGACGCAAAGTGGTGAAGAGTCCTCTATTTATGCAGATTATACCATTCTGGCAAGCGGAGGAATCGGCGGGTTGTACCAGCATTCCACAAATTTTCCGCATCTGACAGGAGATGCACTGGAAGTAGCGAAAAAACATCACATCCGTCTGGAGCATCTGGATTATGTACAGATCCATCCGACTACATTGTATTCGGAAAAGCCGGGCAGACGATTCCTGATCTCCGAATCCGTCCGTGGGGAAGGCGCACTTCTCTATAATAAAAACATGGAGCGTTTCGTAGATGAACTGCTTCCGCGAGACGTGGTGACCAGGGCAATCCGGGAACAGATGGAAAAGGATGGAACGAATTTTGTGTGGCTGTCCATGGCGCCGATCGAGAAAGAGACGATATTGAGTCATTTTCCGAATATTTACGAGCATTGCCTGGAGGAAGGCTATGATGTTACAAAAGAGTGCATTCCGGTCGTTCCGGCGCAGCACTATTTTATGGGCGGTATCTGGGTAGACAAGAACAGCCACACGTCCATGCCGCAGCTGTTTGCAGTGGGAGAGACAAGCTGCAACGGTGTGCACGGAGCGAACCGTCTGGCAAGCAACTCTCTTCTGGAGAGTCTTGTATTTGCAAAAAGAGCGGCAAATCTTATCAAAGAGCAATGGTGCCTGGAAAAAGAACAGGCTGTATAAAATGAAAGAATAGATGAAACATAAAGGAGAAACCAGATGAATCAGATTACAATGAAGCTTCAGGCAGATCACCTGATCTTAGAAGCGTTAAAAGAAGACATTTCCAGTGAAGATGTGACAACCAATTCAGTGATGAAAGAGGCAGTGGCAGGTGAAGTAGACCTGATCTGCAAACAGGATGGAATTATTGCGGGACTGGAAGTATTTGAGCGAGTGTTTGCACTTCTGGATCCGAATACAAAGGTCGAATTATACTGCAAAGACGGAGAGGAAGTAAAAAATGGACAGCTTATGGGAAAAGTCAAAGGAGATATTCGCGTCCTTCTTTCCGGAGAACGTGTTGCCTTGAACTATCTTCAGAGAATGAGCGGAATCGCGACCTATACCAATTCTGTTGCAAAACTTCTGGAAGGAAGCAAGATCAAACTTCTGGATACCAGAAAAACAACGCCGAATATGCGTATTTTTGAAAAATATGCAGTTCGTGCAGGCGGCGGCTACAACCACCGTTACAACCTTTCTGACGGTGTGTTGTTAAAAGACAATCACATCGGAGCAGCGGGAAGCGTGACAAAAGCGGTGCAGATGGCAAAAGAGTATGCGCCGTTTGTAAGAAAAATTGAAGTAGAAGTAGAAAATCTGGACATGGTAAAAGAAGCGGTGGAAGCCGGCGCAGATATCATCATGCTGGATAATATGTCGCCGGAGGATATGAAAAAAGCAGTGGAGTTGATCGACGGAAGAGCCCAGACAGAGTGCTCCGGAAATGTGACAAAAGAAAATATCGCGCGTCTGACAGAGATCGGAGTTGACTATATTTCCAGCGGTGCGTTGACACACTCCGCTCCGATCCTGGATATTTCTTTAAAGAATCTGCATGCAGTGGAATAAAGATGCAGAAAAAGAAAGAGAGGAACAGTATTTATGACAGGTTCTGAACGCAGAGATCAAATCATAAATCAGATTAAAAAAAGCAGTATTCCGGTATCTGGGGCGCAGCTTGCAAAAGAATTTGATGTCAGCCGGCAGGTGATCGTGCAGGATATCGCACTGATCCGGGCAGCGGGACATGAGATTATATCCACAAACAGGGGATATCTTCTGAATACTCCACATTCCGTGAACCGGATCTTCAAAGTGAATCACACGGATGAAGAGTTGGAAGACGAGCTGTGTACGGTAGTGGATCTGGGCGGAAAAGTGGTGAACGTGATGGTCAATCACAGGGTGTACGGTCATATGGAGGCAGAGATTAACATCACATCCAGACGAAAAGTGATGGAATTTGTAGAGGATATTAAGCGGGGAAAATCAAGTCCTCTGAAAAATATTACCTCCAATTACCACTATCATCTGATCGAGGCAGATTCCGAAGAGACACTGGATCTGATCGAAGAGGCATTACGGCAGAAAAAATTTCTGGTTGAAGTGGCCGCTGGATCGTAATAAGACAAATTTTTAAAAGGTGCAATCTTGACTTATCATTCCGGCTGTGATACGATTTTCAACGAGAAAGTGTGTATTTTATACACATATCTGGTAGAAAAATCATACGGAAAATGCAAAGACGGAGAGAGTAGGTTATCCGAAATTTTACAGAGAATTCCCGGAAGATCCGAGAAAGGATCCGATGCTGAGAGGGATGAACGGAAGATGATCGAACATGGCTCCCGAGCGGCGCAGCAAGCATGATGTGAACTGCGATGGGTTCGCCCTTTACAGCGAGAGAGTGTTTTTGGCAGCACTCACAGAGGTTTCAGCCGTGAGGCTGAGATAAATCAGAAGTGGTAACACGGTATTCACCCGTCTTCTTGGCAGCAGGAAGACGGGATTTTTTATGAAGGAGAGAAGAGAGATGGCAGACAAGAAACCATATTATATCACAACAGCGATTGCCTACACATCAGGCAAACCGCATATTGGAAACACTTATGAGATTATTCTGGCTGACGCGATCGCAAGATACAAGAGAAGTCAGGGATACGATGTATTTTTCCAGACAGGAACGGATGAGCATGGTCAGAAGATCGAGCTCAAAGCAGAAGAGGCGGGAGTAACACCAAAAGAATTTGTAGACAATGTTTCCGGAGAAATCAAGAAAATCTGGGATCTGATGGATACTTCTTATGACAAATTTATCCGTACAACAGACGAAGATCATGAAAAACAGGTACAGAAGATCTTTAAAAAACTGTACGATCAGGGTGATATTTACAAAGGGCACTATGAAGGAATGTACTGTACTCCATGTGAATCTTTCTTCACAGAATCACAGCTTGTAGACGGCAAATGTCCGGACTGCGGACGTGAAGTACAGCCGGCAAAAGAGGAAGCATACTTCTTTAAAATGAGCAAATATGCAGACAGACTGATCGAGCATATCAATACACATCCGGAATTCATTCAGCCGGTATCCCGTAAAAACGAGATGATGAACAACTTCCTGCTTCCGGGACTGCAGGATCTGTGTGTTTCCAGAACATCATTCAAATGGGGAATCCCGGTAGACTTCGATCCGAAACATGTAACTTACGTATGGCTGGATGCGCTTACAAACTATATCACAGGAATCGGATACGACTGCGATGGAAACAGCACGGAGCAGTTTCACAAATTATGGCCGGCAGATCTGCATCTGATCGGAAAAGACATCATCCGCTTCCATACAATTTACTGGCCAATCTTTTTGATGGCACTTGATCTTCCGCTTCCAAAACAGGTATTCGGACATCCATGGCTGCTCCAGGGTGACGGAAAAATGAGTAAATCCAAAGGAAACGTTCTTTATGCAGATGAACTGGTGGATTTCTTTGGAGTAGATGCAGTTCGTTATTTTGTTCTTCATGAGATGCCGTTTGAAAATGACGGAGTGATCACATGGGAACTGATGGTAGAGCGCATGAATTCGGATCTTGCAAATACACTTGGAAATTTGGTAAACAGAACCGTTTCCATGACAAATAAATATTTCGGCGGAACTGTAACAGATAAAGGTGTGGCAGAAGAGGTTGATGCAGATCTGAAGGCAGTGACAGAAAGCACACCAAAAGCAGTCGAAGACAAGATGGAAGAGCTGCGTGTGGCAGATGCAATGACAGAAATTTTCAATCTCTTCAAACGCTGCAACAAATATATTGACGAGACAATGCCATGGGTACTGGCAAAAGATGAAGCAAAAAAAGACCGTCTGGAAACAGTTCTCTGGAACCTCATTCAGAGCATTTCCCGCGGGGCAGAGCTTTTGGAATCCTTTATGCCTTCTACAAGCAAGAAGATTCTGGAACAGCTTGGAAATGGTCATGTAACAGAAAAACCGGAAATCCTCTTCGCAAGACTGGATCTGGAAGAAGTTCTGAAAAAAGTAGAAGAGCTGCATCCACCGGTTGAAGAAGAAAAAGAAGAGGAAGATGTGATCGATATCGAAGCAAAATCAGAGATCACATTTGACGATTTTGGAAAAATGCAGTTCCAGGTCGGAGAGATCATTGCCTGCGAAGAAGTGAAAAAATCCAGAAAACTCCTTTGCTCACAGGTGAAGATCGGAAGCCAGGTAAAACAGATCGTATCCGGAATCAAAGGTCATTACACAGCCGAAGAAATGGTCGGAAAGAAAGTGATGGTTCTTGTAAATCTGAAACCGGCAAAACTGGCCGGAGTATTATCCGAAGGAATGTTGTTATGCGCAGAAGATGCAGAAGGAAATCTCGCATTGATGACACCGGAGAAAACAATGCCGGCAGGAGCAGAGATCTGCTAAGAAAATAGAGAAAATGAATAGATCCCCCCCCGGATTTCAGGAGAAAGAAGCCTGACATCCGGGGGATGTGTTTTGCAAAAATTATTTAGCCTCTTCAATCCATTGTTTTACAGCTTCAATATCAATTCCGGTCAGCTGAGCAATTTGCTCCAGGGAGTTGCCGGACTGGAATAAACGTAAGGCAATTTCCTGAGCCATTTGAGTACGACCAAGATCAAGCCCCTCCTTAAGTCCCTCCTTAATCCCTTCCTTAATTCCATCCTCAACGCCCTCTTCATATAAATCTTTCTCATAAGCATTTTGATTAAACGATGTCAGAACCATACTGATTACCTCCGCTTTATGCTTCACCAGCACATCCCGAAGAATTCCCTTTTCAATACAGATGTCCACTGCTTTCGTGACAGCGTGCCTCGGATCACTCGTTTTCTTACACTGAATCCTTACCGTATCTATAAAAATAGAATACTCTTTCAGCCGCTGGCATTTTTCCATAAGCGCAAGGTTATGTCCGTAATTGATATTCAGCATCACTGCGGTGCACTGCAGACAAGGTTGCCGATTATCGGATACAGATTCAAATGCATCCGTCAATTGAAGAATCGTCTCATCCGGTTGTTCTTTTGTGCCGTTATAGAACACAAAGTATTGAGGAATCGGCAGCTTTTTTAAAGAGCTGCTGTATAAATTGATATTTTTCGTCTCAACGTATCCATCATACAATCTGGCGAGATAGATCAGTCCGCGCAATGGCATATTTGGATTATACGTGCTCTGATGTTCATAGAGATTCAGTGTCCCGCCGATCAGGAATGAAATATCATTTTTCATAGAGAGATAAACAGCGTCCTCCAGTGTATTCACTTCAAGATCATTCGGATTTTCATAGCAGGTATTATTCAATGCATTGTACAGGTCCAAAAGATCCCTCTTGTTATTGAAAACCAGACGAAAAAGCCGATCCTTATATTTGTGATTCGGGACAGGGTGTTTCTGGTGATTTCTTTTTTTATTTTTTCTCATGTACTTTCCTCCATTATAAAAAACTTATTCTGTAGATGCAATCTTCTTATTCTTGTGTTAGGTTAAAAAATAACTGAAAATCTGGCGAAACGCCGGAAAACAGACAGCTTCCAAAAGAAAGAAGCCAATGCTGTACAGACGACAGCTAAAAAGTAAATTTATTATATCTGTATTTGTGTACAATCGCAATGCGCATATTATACAAATTGAATGTTCAGAAAATTCAAACAAAAAAGAATAGTTTAAAAATTATTAAAGAAAAATATAAAAAATGTATTGACAAATAAAAGGCGGAGTGGTATTATTAAGTCAATCCAAAAGAGATACAACAATCACACATCTCAAAAGGATATTTAACTAAAGAATGATTCTTTATTCGTAAGACATCATTCTATTAGATTAAAAATAAACGAACTAAGGAGGCAGAGGTCCAATGGACAGTATATCATCAGTTACATTTCAATATGTCAGTGGTACGGTAGATGCAGGTTCCTGTAAAAGAGACCTTTACCACGAAAGATAAGATCCAGTAAAAGTGAATGAAAAGATCAAATCGAAGAGATTGTAAAGCTGGATGAAAATGAAAAGATTCGACATCTACAGACGTATTGAATATAGATACCACATGTAGCCAAAGTTCCCGAACATGTGTAAAGAAACATGGATAAGGAATATCAGTTTTATATGAAGCACCCCCAGTTATAGAAACAATAATCAAATAGGATGTTGGAATATCGTCAGATGATACTGCAGCAGCCGAAAGGTTATAGAGAGAATAACTGAAGAGAGGACTTTCATGATAGGATGATACCGATACCGAGTCGGATTTAGGTTATAGATATTGTTAAATTGAAGAACAGGAGGTTTCATATAAGCCAGTCTTAGTGGACAGACTGCTATATCAATTAACAAGTGTAAAGGTCTTACAGGAACAGAATCGAGATAGTTCCTTCGATTTATAAAATATGAAAAATTTAAATACAATATAAAATGCATCTTCAATGTCAATTGAGGGTGCATTTTTTTGACATTACGGGAGTCATATGGTAAACTAGAACAAACTAGGCAATGAAGAGAAATATACCTATAGGGTACAGACTAAGTATAATGAGGTGAGCATAGTGGACAAGTATGAATATAAGTTGAAGACAGAACAGATGCTAAAACTTATGGAAAACGGTGCATACAACAGAGCCGCTGAGATTGCTGACAGCATTGATTGGAAGCGTGTCAGAAATGTAAATATGCTGTTAAACGTCAGCAATATATATGAGAAGATCAGAGATTACCGTAAGAGTTTTGGAGTTCTGAGAGCTGCCTATCATAGAACAGAGGGGAGCAGAAAGATATTATATCGCTTGTGTACTCTTGCGATAAAGGTTGGAAATCTGGAAGAGGCAATCGACTATTATGATGAATACGTACAGGCTGCGCCAAAAGATCCCAATCAGTACATCTTAAGATACCGCCTGTTGAGAGCACGGAGAGCTCCGATCGAGCAGCAGATCCGTGCGTTGGAGCAGTTCAAAAAAGCAGAGTATGTCGAAGAGTGGGCATACGAGCTGGCCAAGAGATATGAAGAAGCCGGGATGACAGCCGAATGTCTGGAAGAGTGTGATGATCTGATTCTGTGGTTCAGCGAAGGCAAGTATGTATACAAGGCTATGGAGCTGAAGATGCGATACAAGCCATTGACTCCGCTTCAGCAGGAAAAGTATGACAGAAGGCTGGAAGAAGCAGAAAAATCTTCAGAAAGAGAAGCGGAAAAACTGATTGATCTGGGCAGAATAAAAGCTGAGGAAGAAGAAAAGCGGAGAAGAGAGCAGGAAGAAGCTGCCCGCTATACAGAGGATATGCTGGAGCGTTCAGAGCAGATCGCAGAGTCGGAGAATGCCGAACTCAGTGAGGAGGAAGTGGCAGAGCAGCTGAAAAAAGCGGAGCCGCCGAAGAAGAAGCTGGGTGATACGATGAAGCTTGGCGAGGCACTTCAGAATCTTTTCCATACAGAAACAGAAGAAGCGCAGGAGCAGGAAGAGATTGAACTTTCAGAAGAGGATGCGGAAGAGTACGAAGAAGACATCGAAGAATTGGCAGAAGAGGACGCAGGACCGGTGGAAGGTGATGACGAGGAGAGTACAGGGGAAGATGATTGCTCAGATCTGGCAGAAGCACTGGAAGAGATTGAGTCATTATCAGATCTGGAATTGCTAGATCAAGTGGCAGAGGAAGAAGTGATCGAAGAACCTGTAGAAGAGATCATTGAGGAGACGATCGAGACGAAAGTTAAGGAAGTTGACCTGAAAGAATTAGAAGAGCTGGCAGAACCGGAAACGGCAGATGCAGCAGATGTGGAAGTAATCGAGGAACCTGAAGTAGCAGAAGAGGCTGAGAAGGAAGATATGGAAAAAGAATCTATTAAATTAGAAGAAACAGAAATCAAAGAGGATGAGAGAATAGACGAGCCGGTTGACGATATACTTGATATTGATGATATTCTTGCTGAGTGGGAAGCCGCAGAGGGCGGTGTTGAACCGGAGGAAGTTCCGGAAGTGAATGAAGAGGATGTAGAGCAGATCGAGCGCAAGCCAAAGAGCCCGATCTTATCCCCGGATATCCAGAGGATGATCGATGAGATCGAAGGTGTGATTCCGGAAGAAGAGAGTGAGGAGATTCCGGTACACACGAGCACTCCTGTTGCACCTCCTGAGAATAAGGAGGAAGCAACAGAAGAGCTTAGAATGGAATCAGAAGAGCTGACTCTGGATGTTGACAGTGCAGAAGATTATGAAGACCTTCTGACAGAAGATGCAGCAGAGGAGTTGGAAGAGGAATTCGAAGAAGAACTGGATTATGAGGACGATTACGAATCGATTGCAGCAGGACTGCAGGAAGAGTTCAAGCCGACGCTGAGTGATGAACCGGACGATCGTGAGATCCCGGATGAAGAGCCTGTTGAGTCGGATATTCTGAGTTCTACGACACCGCTGAGCAGAAAAGAGACAGCGAAGCTGATCGCTACAGGAAAGACCGCACCGCTTCCGATGGACGAGATCGCAGATGCATTGTCGATTTCTGATACCGGATTTTTGGTACACAGCAGATATGATCTGTCTGGACAGGGTGCAAGAAAAGCCGGGCTGACAGAAGAGCAGAAGAAGCTGTTCTCCTACTTTGTTCCGGTGCGCGGCATGAGCGAACAGCTGGTGGATGTTCTGGAGCAGGACCGCAATTGTACGAACAGAAGAGGTACATCCAATACAGGCAACCTGCTGATCGTCGGAAACAAAGGCAACGGAAAGACGGTTCTTGCGGTTGATGTGGTCAAAGCGATCCAGAAGCAGAGAAAGATCCGTCAGGGAAGAGTTGCAATCATCACCGGAGAAGCGCTGAATAAGAAGAAGATCAGTGATATCATTGCCAAGCTGTACGGCGGAGCGCTGATCATTGAAAAAGCAGGAAAATTAAGTGAAAGAACGGTTGCGAAGCTGAACAAGGCGATGGAAAAGGATACAGGTGAGATGCTGATCGTATTGGAAGAGCAGAGAAAGCCGCTGGATCGGGTTCTTTCTTCCAATAGAGAATTCAGAAAGAAATTTACAAGCAGATTGGAAGTGCCGATCTTTGTAAATGATGAGCTGGTTACATTCGGTCAGACATATGCACAGGAGAATGGATATCGTATCGATGAGATGGGAATCCTGGCGCTGTACAGCCGGATCGATGCGATGCAGAGAGAAGATCACGCAGTGACAGTTGCGGAAGTAAAAGACATTATGGACGAGGCGATGGCACATTCGCAGAAAGTATCTGCCAAGAAGCTTGTAAAGCGAGTTCTTGGAAAGAATACAGACGATGCAGACCGCATTATTTTGACAGAAAAAGACTTTAATATTTAAATGGAAAGTGGAGGAAAGAGATTTCTTCCACTTTTTTTGAAAATATATACAAAAAAATAAAAAAGAAGTCCTTGGAAGAATTAGAAAATTATATAAAAAACGAAAGAATGTGAGGAGATATTATTGCGCTTTTTATGTCAAACAGGTGAGAATTTGTTACATATTGTGTACTGTTATCAAAATTAGGAAATTATTGTATAAAAAGGTGTTATATGTTGAAAAACGTAGAGAAATGTAGTAAATTTAAATAGATAGACGATGTTTATGAAATTTTTATAAACATCAGGGATTGGGGATGGAAGAGGATAAGGATATTATCCAATGTTTGAAAATAAGTAACACCTAGGAGGAGAGTTTTGTGGGAAAGAGTTTGAATCAAGCAAAAGCAAATGCGGTTCGATACACGAAGAAGAAGGTTGAGCACTGGCAGGTTGTTTCCCTTGCGCTGGCCGGATACGACGCAGTTTCTATTGTGATTGCATTTTTTCTGGCACTGTGGTTTCGGTTTGACTGCAGATATTCTATGATCCCAAAGGAATTTTTGGGAGCATACCTTAAATTTATTGGTATTTATGTCATATTTTCGTTATTCGTATTTTGGCGTCTACGTCTGTACAACAGTATCTGGAGATTTGCAAGCTATAGTGAGTTAGTACGTATGATAGTTGCAACAGGTATTTCAAGTTTGTTTCATTGTACAGGTATGACGCTTTTTTTTGGCAGAATGCCGCTTTCGTATTATTTTTTCGGAACGGTGATCCAGTTTGGTATGACGCTGATGGTACGTTTTGCCTATCGTTTCGTTTTACTGGAGAGAAGTAAGCGGCGTAAAACGGAAGAGATCGCAAAAGCAAAGCGGGTACTTCTGATCGGGGGCGGAAAGGCCGGTCAGATCATCCTGCGGGATATCAAGACCGCAAAAGAGCTGAAGGATATTGTCTGCTGTATTATTGACGATAATCCGAATAAGTGGGGAAGGTACATCGAAGGGGTGCCGATCGTCGGCGGTCGGGACGATATCTTATCGTGTGTGGAACGCTATAAGATCGACAAGATCATTGTAGCAGTACCGAGTGCTACGGCAGAGGAAAAAAGAGATATTCTGAACATCTGTAAAGAGACGGGATGTGAGCTGAAAAACCTTCCGGGCGTGTATCAGTTCCTGACCGGAGAGGTCAAGGTGAGCGCTCTGCGGGATGTCGACGTGGAGGAGCTGCTGGGACGGGAGCCGATCAAAGTAAATATGGAAGAGATCCATGCGTTTATTCATGGCAAAAAGGTAATGGTGACCGGAGGAGGCGGAAGCATTGGATCCGGACTCTGTCGTCAGATCGCATCGTATCAGCCGAAACAGTTGATCGTGTTTGATATTTATGAAAACAATGCATATGATATTCAACAGGAATTGAAAAAGAAATATCCGGATCTGGATCTGGTGGTCCTGGTTGGTTCCATTCGGGATTCCAGAAGGATCAATGCGGTATTTGAGACGTATCGGCCAGAGGTGGTGTACCATGCAGCTGCTCATAAACATGTACCGCTGATGGAAGACAGCCCATGCGAATCCATCAAAAACAATGCGATCGGAACGTATAAGACGGCCTATGCGGCGATGATGAACGGCTGTCAGAGATTTGTTCTGATCAGCACGGATAAGGCGGTCAATCCGACCAATATTATGGGAGCGAGCAAGCGTCTGTGTGAGATGATCATCCAGTCTTTTGATCGTATGATCAAAGAGGGGACACCGGAGAAGCTGCCGATTCTGTATGCCCATGCAGATGATGAAGACGGAGCAATGGTGCAGCAGGAATTCCCGAAAGATATCAAGACAGAGTTTGTAGCAGTCCGTTTTGGAAATGTACTGGGAAGCAATGGTTCGGTAATCCCACTGTTTAAAAAACAGATCGAAGAAGGCGGACCGGTCACGGTGACTCATCCGGATATTATCCGTTATTTCATGACGATTCCGGAAGCAGTCAGCCTTGTTCTGCAGGCAGGAACGTATGCGCATGGCGGAGAAATCTTTGTGCTGGATATGGGAAGTCCAGTGAAGATCGATACTTTAGCAAGAAACCTGATCAAGTTGTCGGGTATGAAGCCTGATATTGATATCAAAGTGGAATATACAGGTTTGAGACCGGGAGAGAAGCTTTATGAAGAGAAGTTGATGGCAGAGGAAGGGCTGAAGAAAACAAGAAATGAATTGATCCATATCGGATGTCCGATTCCTTTTGAAGTTGAAACGTTTTTAAAAGAGCTGGAGACTTTGATGGATATGGCATATGTAAATGCAGAGGATATCCGTGAAAAAGTAGCAGAAGTTGTAACGACTTATCATCCGGCAGGGGAGCATGGAAGCGAGAAAAAAGGCGAAGCGTATGAGAAGCTGCTGAGGGAGGAAAAAATGTAAAAGAGAGTGTTTAGGTAAATGAGGAAGAATACGTAAAGTTGTGAAGAGTATATCAAGGTGGGTAGATTATGGAAAAAAGAAATATATCATTTAGTCCTCCGGACATTACAGAATTGGAAATTGAGGAAGTGGTGAAAGCTATGCGCTCCGGTTGGATTACAACTGGACCGAGAACTAAGGAATTAGAGAAAAAATTAGCTAAGTACTGCAATACTAATAAAGTAGTATGTTTAAATTCTGCCACAGCTGCGGAGGAACTTAATTTTCGAGTTCTTGGAATTGGAGAGGGAGATGAAGTTATAGTTCCTGCATATACATATTCTGCATCAGCATCAGCAGCAATTCATGTTGGAGCGACAGTAAAGTTCGTAGATTCTCAAAAGGACTGTGTAGAAATGGACTACGAGGCTATGGAAGCAGCTATTACTGAGCAGACCAAGGCAATTATTGCTGTTGATTTAGGTGGAATTGTTTGTGACTATGAACGTATTTTTCAGGCAGTAGAAAGAAAAAAACATCTTTTTCATCCTGGAAATGATATTCAAAAAGCCATAGGTCGAGTGATTGTTTTAGCTGATGCCGCACACTCTTTAGGTGCTAGATGGCATGGAAAAATGGCTGGAGAGATTGCTGATTTTACATCCTTTAGTTTTCATGCAGTGAAGAATTTTACTACAGCTGAAGGAGGAGCAAGTACTTGGAAAAGTATTCCGGGGATTGATGATGAAGAATTGTATCATCAGTATCAATTATTGAGTTTACATGGGCAGAGTAAAGATGCGTTGGCGAAAACAAAACTTGGTGCATGGGAATATGATATTATTGGTCCGTGGTACAAGTGTAATATGACAGATATTATGGCGGCCATTGGACTTAAGCAATTTGAACGGTATGAAGGTTTGATAAGCAGAAGACATGATATTATAAAAAAATATGATTCTATGTGTAACGAGTTGGGAGTTATGCATTTAATCCATAGTGGAAAGGATTTCCGTAGTTCAGGACATTTGTATTTAACGAGAATCCCTGGGATAACAGAAGAACAACGCAATGAAATCATAGTGAAGATGGCGGAATTGGGTGTGGCAACAAATGTTCATTATAAGCCGCTTCCGATGATGACTGCATATAAGGAACAGTGGAATATCAAAGATTTTCCGAATGCTTATGATTATTTTCATAATTTAATATCTTTGCCTTTACATACCTGTTTAAGTGATGAAGATGTAGATTATGTAGTAGACTGTTTCAAGAAAGTTATCAAGCAATATAAGTAAGCAGCTATAGGGAGAACGAATGATGTTTTTAAGAAAATGGGAAGAACTTCCCCTCAATATGCAAACGCAGGAAGTTCGGCGATATTATAATATTTTGAAGAAACATAAATTTAGCCTTGTGGTGAAAAGATGTTTTGATGTGCTAATAGCATTAATCTTATTAGTTTTGTTTTCGATTCCAATGGTTGTAATTTCTGTTTTTATTCTATTGGATTCTCCAGGGGGAGTTTTCTATCGCCAGACACGCGTTACTACGTATGGAAAAGAATTTCGGATTCATAAATTCCGAACAATGGTTGTGAATGCAGATCAAATAGGAACTCAAGTAACAGTTAATAATGATTCAAGAATCACAAAAATAGGTGTGCTATTAAGACGCTATCGATTAGATGAACTGCCTCAGTTGTTAGATGTCTTAGAGGGGAATATGTCATTTGTGGGAACCCGACCGGAGGTAGTTAAATATGTTAAAGCGTATACGGGTGAAATGATGGCCACTTTATTGCTTCCAGCAGGTATTACATCTGAAGCTAGTATCCGCTATAAAGATGAAGATAAATTGCTGGATGGGGCAAAAGATGTTGATGTTATATACATAGAAAGAGTTCTTCCTGAGAAAATGAAGTATAATCTTCAAGCAATAAGAAATTTTAATTTTTGGAACGATATTGTTACTATGTTTAGAACTATTTTTGCTGTTTTAGGGAAAAACTATAATGATAATGAATGGCAGGAAAGAGAATGAAATCTGAAATTTTTATTATATGTACAACAGATTCGATGATTCTTAGTTTTTTAGTACCTTATATAAAGAGTTTTGAGAAGATGGGATTTAGAGTTAGATGCGTATGTTCAAGAACGGGAGACCATTTTGATAAATTAGAAAAATTAGGAATCCAACTTGAAGAAATGGCATTTACAAGAAATCCTTTTACTATTAGTAATATAAAGGCATATATTCAGTTGAGAAAGACGATTCGTTATAGTAATGCAAAACTGGTATTTTGCCATGAGCCAGTTGGAGGGGTTATGGGGCGTCTTGTAGGAAAAAGGTGGAACATTCCTGTTGTTTATATGGCGCATGGTTTTCACTTTTATCATAAGGCTCCGCTTATTAATTGGATGATTTTCTATCCTATTGAAAAAATGATGTCGTATTTGACAAATGTTCTTATAACAATTAATACGGAAGATTACAAACTGGCTCAAAAGAGAATGAAGGCTCAAAAAACGGTCTTTCTCGCAGGAGTTGGGGTTGATATTAAAAAATATGATTCGATTCAATATGATCGTGAAAAAAAACGTAAAGAGTTGGGGATACCTAAAAATGCATTTGTACTCATTTCTGTAGGAGAATTAAATGAGAACAAAAATCATACTGTCATTTTAGATGCTTTGCATGAAAGTAAAATTAAAAATGTATATTATCTAATTGCTGGAGTTGGTAATCAAGATAAAAAATTAATGGAGAAAGCAGATGCCTATGGAATTGACCTGAGGTTATTAGGGTATAGAAGAGATTGTGCAGAATTATATGCGGCGTCAGATGTTTTTTGTTTCCCATCTTATAGAGAAGGGCTATCGGTTGCCTTGATGGAAGCAATGGCTAGTGGGTTGCCGGTTATCGCATCAAATATAAGAGGAAATGTGGATCTAATAGATAAAGAAGGCGGGATTCTGGTTGATTCCAGTGATATTGATTCCTTTAAAGATGCATTGGAAAGTATGTGGTTTAATGAAGATATTAGAAAAAAATATGGAGTGCATAATAAAAAGAAGGTAATGAATTACAGTATTGAGGAAGTCCTTCCTAAATTTATGTGTGAAATTAAACATCTGCAGCTGGAGGAAAAATAATGTATAAAGTATCTGCATCCAGAATAGAGAAATTATTTGCACTTGCATTGGTGTGTTCTGTTTGGACACAGCTTCGAGTCGTATCGGTTATTGGTATTCCAGAACTACTATTATTATATATAGGGATGTGCGGCAAGTGTTCAACAACAGAAACTATCAGGGAGTATCAGCGTACCCAAATACAATATGTAAAATTACTTATGGTGGTCATTCCCTTCGGAATAGCATGGAATCTTTTGACTGTTAATAACTATATGCAAATGGCTCATGACTTGTTTGCATTTGTTTTTGTAGGGTTTCTGATTTTAAAAGTATTTAAAAAAGTTAAAATATATGAAAACTTGTTGGGGATTTTGTATAGTTTTTTTGTGTTTCAGACAATAGCAAATATTATATATTTTGGAATGTATGCTGTTGGTATGGGAATGTATTATGGGGAACGATTTGCAGGTTTTTCGTCAGATCCAAATCAACTGGGAGAGGTTCTTTTTCTTGTTCCCTGGATGGCATTATATTTTTTTAAAAAGATAAAAGAGCAGAGTCCGCAAAATGTCAGAAGCTGTCGTGTGATTTGTGCGATTTGTGTGATTAGTTCCATTATTATAGGTATCTTAACTGAGAGTGATACATTTATTATTTCTAGTGTTGTTGCACTGGTTATTTACTTGCTAATGGAAACAGTGAAAATAATTACGACAGGAAAAGGAAATAAACTGCTTATTGTGATAGACATCATAATAATTGTATTTTTTATAATAAAATTTAGCGATATTGGAATGTTTATGGATAACTATTATGCGGAAACTGCACAGGATGCAAATCAATTAGATACCCGGAAAATGGTTTGGTTGCATGGGTTTCAGGCATTTCTACATTCTCCTATTGTAGGAAATGGTCCGGGAGCCTATTCGGGAAATTGGTTTGCATTTGGGAACATGGAATCCCATAATACATATATTTATATAATGATGGATTATGGGATTATTGGGCTATTTGCTTTGCTCAGTATGTTATTTGCGGCATGGAAAGGAACAAGAAGGGCAAAGTCATCAGAAATGTCTGCGGCTTTTATTAGTTTTCTTGTGTTTAATTGGTTCCATTCTTTCCATAGAATGCCTTTGTTTTGGTTTTTTATTTATTTATTTATATCCGTCGGAATCGCAGAATGGTACCCTAACAAAAAAGAAAAGTTACCTGCAACTAGTTAAGTGCTAAAGGAATGTCTGGATAGAGTGTACGATGTAGGAGGAAAAGTAATGAAGATGCTGTTTATTCATGATAATCGTTTCTGGAAATATGGGAACGAGTATTACAGTTATGGGCATTTTGCGTATGAACTGTTGTGGAAGCGGTATTTAAGATATTTTGACGAAATTGTTGTTGGTGGTCGAATCGAAGATGTTAAGGATTACTCAGAGGTAAAAAGTTTAAGTATTAGCAGTGGCAAAAATGTATCATTTTTTGGATTGCCGAATTTAATGTCATTTAGTGGACTGAAAAAATGTAGTGAAGCTAAAAGTATTATTGCTGAACAAATGGAACAAGCTGATTGTGTCGTGATACGTCTTCCAAGTAATTTGGGGTATTTGGCATGTAAAATTGCCGAACAAATGCACAAAAAATATATGATTGAGGTAGTAGGATGTACTTGGGATGATTTGTGGAACTATGGTACTTTGGTTGGAAAATGTTACGCACCAATATCATTCTTGATTGAAAGAAAATGTGTAAAGAAAGCCTCCAACGTATTATATGTTTCTAGAAGATTTCTTCAGAAAAGATATCCAAACCATAAATTTAATATGGGGTGTTCTGATACTAATATTTCGGTAAGTGATGATGATGTATTGAACAGAAGGATAGAAAGAATTCATGATAATATGAATCATACGATTCGTCTGGGGTTAATTGCATCATTGAATGTGGGATACAAAGGCCATGATACTGCTATTTATGCAATGCAGGAAATACTGAAAAAACATAAAAATGTAAAGCTGTGTTTTCTGGGGGATGGTAAAAAGGATAAGTGGGAACAGTTGGCGAAAAAGTGTGGAGTGTTCGACTCGGTGGAATTTTCAGGAGCATTGCCGGGAGGTAATCCTGTTCTGAACTGGTTGGATCATATTGATATTTTTATAATGCCGAGTTTGCAGGAGACTCTTGGAAGAGCACTAATAGAGGCTATGAGCAGAGGCTGCCCTGCTATTGGAGGTGCAGGCACAGCAGTTCCAGAACAGTTGGGGGATGATTGTATACATGAAAGAAAAGATTATCATGAGTTGGCAGATATGGTTTGTTATATGATAGAACATCCGAAATATATGGAATTGTGTGCAATAGAGAATTTTGAACGTTCAAAGAAGTATTCAGAAGAAATATTGTCTGAAAGGAGAGATTATTTCTGGAATCGAGTTTTAAATGTGTGAGTAACGTTAATGGGAGCGTATTATGAGGTCAAGAACAGAAAATGCAGTTAAAAATATAATATTTGGTGTTGGTGGGCAGGGGATAGAGGCTATTCTTAAATTTATAGGAAGAACGGTTTTTATTCAGTGCTTATCGGTAGCATATCTTGGTGTGAATGGTTTGTTTTCTGAAATATTGACTATGCTATCACTTGCAGAACTGGGAGTGGGTACAGCAATTGGTTATGCATTGTATAAGCCGATTGCTAGTAAAGATGAAGAAAAAATAGCAGCTCTTATGAGATTGTACAAAAAAGCATATATGATTATTGGTGTTGTTGTCTCTGTAATAGGATTAGCACTAATTCCTTTTTTACATCTTATTATCAAGGATGCTGGCGGAATAGATAAAGAGATTATACCTATATATGTTTTTTATTTATTTAATACAGTTATTACTTATTTTTTTTCCTATAAGACTTCACTTTTGATCTCTGATCAAAAAAATTATATTGTTCAAATGGTAAAAGAAATCTGTAACATTTTACGAACGATTTTTCAATGCATTATTTTGGTTTGCTTTCATAACTTTTATCTGTATTTATTAATTGAATCTCTATTTATTGTTGCTAATAATATTTGGATTTCCGTATATGTGGATAAAAAGTATCCATTTTTAAAAACAAAGAAAAGTCTAAAAAAACTAGATTCACAAGTGATTAAATCATTATGGATAAATATTCGGGCATTGATGTTACAAAAAATATCAACAATTCTTGTTAATAGTACAGATAATGTAATTATTAGTATGTTTGGCGGGATTATTGAGGTAGGATTGTATTCAAACTATTTGATGTTTATTACATTGTTTACTACATTCCTCGGACAACTATTTGGCAATATTTCGGCTAGTGTAGGTAATCTAAATGCAGAAGGAAATTTGGAAAAAAGCAACGGAGTATTTCATGCTATTCATATGGCAAATTTTTGGTTGTATAGTTGGGTTTCTATAGGCATTGCTGTGATGATTAATCCGATTATTACTATTTGGATTGGTTCAGAGTATCTTCTTCCAGATTATATCGTATATATTATTGCGATAAACTTTTATATTAAAGGGATGATGAATGCTGTTTGGGTGTTTAAAGATACATTTGGACTATTTAGATATGGACAATATATGACATTTGTAACGGCTATTTTGAATCTTGTTTTATCTGTTTTGTTAGGAAAATATTATGGATTGTTCGGAATTTTAGCAGCAACAGCAATATCTAGACTAATCACAAATGTTTGGTATGATCCATATGCACTTTTTAAACATGGATTTAAGAAAAGTATTTACCCATATTATGTAGAGTATGTGCTATATACCATATTAGCTATTGGGGTGTTTTATATTACCCATATATTATGTGATTTTGTTAATGGCGAAAATATGATAGCAGTTCTGTTAAAACTTATGATAGCATGTATGATTCCCAATGTAGTATATTTCATAATTTTGAGAAGAACAGATAGTTTTATATTTTTGTATGGTAAAGTACAAGTTATTTTTAATTCAATGTTGAAAGAAAGAAGAATTCGAAAGCATGATTAGAGTATTAGAAGTTTTTGACAGCCTTGAAATATCGGGAGGGGTTCAAGGAGTTGTCATGAATATATTTAGAAAAATGGATCATCAAAAATATGCAGTTGATTTTGCGGTGTATGATGCGCCTCCTGAAAATAGCTACCAAGATGAGATTCAAAAGATTGGTGGAAAGGTGCTGCAAATTCAGAACCTTTCAGAAGCTGGACCTATGGAATTTTATAAACAGTTTCAGGAAATATTTCGAAGAGAACATTATGACGCAGTACATGCACATAACATTCATCACAATGGTCTGATTCTTTTGGCGGCTCAAAATGCGGGGATTCCGATCCGTATCAGCCATAGTCATCAGGCTTTTGATGAAAGAAATGAGTCTTTTGTGCGTAAGTTGTTTGCTGATGGATTGAAAAAATTAAATAATAAGGTTGCAACAAGAAAAGTTGCCTGCAGTGATCTGGCAGCAGAGTTTTTGTATGGAAAAAAAAGTGCATACGAATTTATCCCGAATGCAGTAAACATTGCTTCATTCCATATCCCAGAAACAAAATATGATTTGCGACATAAATATGGTTATCAAGATGATAAACAAATGATTTTATTGCACATAGGTCGGTTTTCTCCCCAAAAAAATCAGTTTTTTTTCATTAAAATTATGGAGAAACTGAAAGAAGAAAATGTGATCCTTTTAATGGCGGGAGAAGGACCACTTAAGGAAGAGTTCCTGGAAGCAGTGAAGAGTGCTGGACTAGAAGAAAAAATTCACTATATTGGATTAAGAAAGGATATTCCTCAATTGCTAAAGATGGCAGATGGTATGTTACTGCCGTCCATCTATGAAGGGCTTCCGGTGGTTGTAGTGGAAGCTCAGGCAGCAGGATGTTACTGTTTAATATCAGATGTAATTACAAAACAAGCAGATTTACAGGAAGGTCTGGTAGAGTATTTGCCTATTGATTCAGAAATAAGATGGATAGAGTGTATAAAAAGGGTGAAATCAGTGAAAAATTCGGTTTCTATAGATAAAATTCATCAAAAGATGAGAGATAAGAAGTTTGATACAGAAACAAATTTGGAAGCATGGTACGATTTATATGAAAAAAGAAGTTGAATATAAGGTTAGTGTTATAGTTCCCATCTATAATGTTGAAAGATATTTACGCAGAGCAATTGATTCTTTATTGGAGCAGACATTGGAAGAAATCGAAATTATATTGGTAGATGATGGTTCACCAGATGGCTGTGCGCAGATTATAGATGAGTATGCAGATCAATATAGAAAATGCTGTGTTCTTCATAAACAGAATGGTGGGCTCAGCGATGCCCGCAATGCAGGTATGGAAATAGCACATGGAGAATATATAGCCTTTGTAGATCCAGATGATTATATTGAATCAAATATGATTGAAAAACTGTATATAGAGGCAAAAAGTAAACATTCAGATCTGGTAATTTGTGGGTACTTTGAAGAATTCTCAGAGAACAACATTATGGAACAAAAAATTGAATTTGGAGAGAACCCTGTTACAGGAAAAGACGCAAGTATCTTTTTTATTAACGGAAAATATGGTGCCTATGCCTGGAATAAACTGTTCAAAAAAAGTTTGATTGATCAGAATCATATACAGTTTCCAAAAGGAATTATGATCTCGGAAGATACAGTTTTTTTTAGTAAATATTTACAATACACAAAAGAAGTTGCTGTAATAAAGGAGTGTCTATATCATTATATAAGAAATACAGGAAGTATATGTGCGAAATATCATAAGAGGCAATACGAATACTACAAGGCAGGTAATGATGCGAAGGTAGAATTGATAGAAGCTATAGAGGAGCAATATGGCTGTGATTGTATGAAATTAAGAAGTTCTAATGCAAAGAATTATTTGCAGATATGTTTGAACATTTTTGATCAACTCTATTCATTAGGAAATACAGCAAGTCTAAAAGAAAAGTATGCGAATCTGAAACAAATATGTAATGAAGCAGAAGTTCAAGAAATCATAAATTTGTATAAAACACAAATAGAAGACATGGAACTATTAAGGAAGATAAAGTGGATTCAGGGACGTAAGTATTTGCGGTTATGTGTTCATGAAATCTGGAAAATGCGTGTAATTGGAAGAATCAAGTATTTTTGGGGATAAATATACGAAAGGTGACAGTAGGTATGAAGAATGTACTGCTTAAAAATCAAAAGACAGGTCTGTGTTCGGGATGTGGAATTTGTACAGTTGCATGTTCAAATCACTATTTGACAATGAAAGAAAATGAAGTGGGGGAGCTGCGGCCAATAGCTGTGACATTACAAAAGTGCATAGACTGTCAGAAATGTTTAAAAGTATGTCCATTCGCTGATAATGCTGGAGAAAAGGAAAAAGCAATTCTTGAAGAAAAATGTTATATTGGTTGGTCTGGAAAGTATAGAGCGGATGCCTCATCAGGTGGCTGCTGTACATGGTTTTTCAATCAATTGCTGGAAACGGGAGTTGTATCATCTGTAATTTCAGTGTATCCAACCAGTAATTCTGATGAATTGTTTGCATATACGGTATGTCATAATGAAGAGGAATTGCTAAATTGTCTTGGATCTGCTTATTATCCGGTCACACTTGAGAATGTTTTGAAGAAAATAGAACAAGAAAAAGGAAAAATTGCAATTATTGGCGTCCCATGTTTTGTGACAGCAATTCGAAACTTACAGAGTGGAAGCAAAAAATGGAGAGAAAAAATAACGGTTGTTGCAGGCCTGGTATGTGGGCATATGCCAAGTAAGCGAATGGTAGATGTTTTAGCTTGGTTCAGAAAGAAGAAAAGAGAAGAAATTCAATCGTGTAGATTTCGTTTTAGAGATGATGAACGACCAGCATGGAATTACGGAATACATTTAACATTTAAAGAAGGAAGTGATTGGAAATCATACGGAAGTGAAGAATTTGGATATTTGTTTTGGAGACGTTTGTTTGCACAAAAATGTTGTAACTACTGTTCAGATGTTTTTGCAGATCAAGCAGACATTACATTTATGGATGCATGGCTTCCGGAATATAAAGAAGAGACAGAGGGAACTTCTATGATGATTGTTCGAAGTAAGGAGTTGATTCCGGTGGTAGAAAAACTGAAGACAGAAGGATATATTGGTGAAATTTCATTTAACAAGGTAGAAGAGGCACAAAAGAAATTGTGTGATTTTAAAGCTATGGCAGGGACACATGCTGATGAGGAGAGAAAAAGAATTCGAGTGCAAGAAATTATCAGAAAATATCATACAGATGAAAAAGTGATGGAAGCGTTACGAAGGTTGGTTTATAAAGAAAAACTAAGAAAAGAAAATAAGATACTCTGGAGTATGATGGAGATAAAGGATAAGGTGACAGGAAAATGAAAATAGGTATTGTAACTATCTATAAGTGTTATAATTACGGAAGCTTTTATCAAGCGTATGGTTTACAAAAATATTTGCAAGATTTGGGACATGAGGCAAAATTTCTACCATTAGATACATTGTATAATAAAAAGTACCGCTTGAGAAAACAGTTTAATCGGAATGTTTCCAGGGATATTTTTTCTGCCAAGCTTATAGGAGGATATTTGAAAGACTGGAAATTATATCATATTGCCGATTCTAAAGAAACAGATTTTGACTTGATTATTATAGGGAGTGATGAGATCTGGAATATTAACAATAGAACATTTACTCAGGCGCCGGAATATTATGGTTTAAATCTTCCAGTATCAAATGTAATCTCTTATGCATCGTGTATTGGAAGAAGTGGGGCAGATGATTTTAAAGAATATGGACATTTTGTGAAAGGTATTGAAGGATTGAGGCAAGTATCAGCACGCGATGATGCTACAGAACAATTCTTGAAAGAAATAATGCCTGAAAAGAGGATACCACGTGTTTTAGATCCCTCGTTTTTAATAGAGTGGAGCAAAATTGAAAAACCATGTAATAAAAAAGATTATATTCTGGTTTATACTTATGATGGTGCCTGGGGATTTTCGGAAGAGTATATAGAAGTTGCAAAAAGATTTTCGCAAGAAGTGCAATTACCATTAGTTTCAATTGGATTTAAAAATGACTGGTGCGATGAATCGATTGCATGCAGTCCTTGCGAGTTTTTGGGATATTTGAAAAATGCAAATTATGTGATAACAGATACTTTTCATGGAACAGTGATGTCGATTCAATATAATAAACAGTTCATATGTATGGGAGCAGGAAAAAGCAAGGTGGAATCTGTCTTGAAAGAGTTGGGACTGCAAAGTTTCTTATATTCCACCCAAAAAGATGTTAGAGAATATATACTCCATAGTATAGAGTATGAATCTATAAATGAAATAATTGATCAAAAGCGAAAAGAGTCAAAGAAGTATTTACAGAAATATGTAAGCAAGTAAGTAATAGGGAGACTATATGAAGAAACAAGTGTATGGAATTACATATTTAAAGGCATTCCTACCGTTGTTAGTTATTGCCTATCACGAGAGACCTTTTGGAGAATCTCCCTCCATGATTTTACCTTTGGTTAACACCATAAATTGGAAGGACATTATTTATACGAATATATTGAGTTTGGCAGTCCCGATCTTTTTTATGATTTCCTTCTATCTCTATTTGGAGAAGAGAAAGCGAATTGATTATTCATCTTTCCAATTCATGCGAAACAGGGTGCTGTATTTTCTGGGATTGTTTATTATTTGGAGAATAATTTTTGGGATCTTTGATATTGGACAGTTCTGGAATCCAGGAAGGGGGGGACTCAGGAACATTTATCATCTTATATTTGCTGGTGGAGATACATTATTGTATTATCTTGAGCAAATGATGTATTATATTGTATTTTTGGAATTATTCTATTATTTGATGGAACGGTTTAAACTCAAAAAGAAAATGTGGAGTGTCGTGGGAATAGGAATCAGCGTAATAGTATTGCTCATAGTAACATATTTTGGATCCGAAACTCTGCAAATAGAAGCACTGAGATACTTTTCACCGCTTGGATTTATTCCGTATATTTTTATTGCAGCGTATCTTTATGAGAGCAAAGAAGAAAATCATAGAATTTGCATCTCTATTACAGGTATCATAGGAGTGATTTGTGCTGTTGCTGAATGGAAGTTATTGCTGAAAGATACTTTTTTGTTGAATGGATATTCAACTGCTATTCCGTCATATGCAAGAGTATCTGTAATTTTTTTGTCATCTGTTATTTTTACTGTTGCTTTGAGAGTGAAGCGAAAACCGAGTAAAGCCATTGAATGGATGAGTGCAATTTCGCTTTATGTATATTGCATTCATCAGTTAGTAATTCAAATATTTGTTGGAGCATTTGAATTTCCGCAGATACAATATGTATTGGTTGTAGTGGTAACATATGCGATAGGTTCTTCATTGCAGATATTAAAACAATTTTGGAGAGGGAAGAAAGAGGAAATGAAAAATGGATAAGGAACGATATTATTGGATGGATTTAACAAGAATTGTAGCATGTTTCGCTGTTATTGTGATTCATGTCGCAGCAGGGGGAATAGAGATTACCAATCAAATAATAGGAGTGATCTGCCATGTTGCAGTTCCATTGTTTGTTATGATCAGTGGAGCCAATTTTTTGGATAACAGAAGAACAGTGACAATTTCAAAAATGTTCAAAAAGTACATAACGCCTATATTTATATCATTTATTACCTGGTCGTTTTTATATGCCATATATACAGCATGGATAGCCTATAGAAATGTGAATTTCTCTTTTGTAAAAACATTGATTATTAACATGGTAAATGGACATTATCATATGTGGTATATATGGATGACAATTGGAATGTACATGATTGTGCCGTTTTTGAAAAAGATAGTGGAAAATTCTAATCGGAAGGAATTATTGTACTTTATAGTTGTTGCTTTTATGTATCTTACACTTCGTTATATGGTTCAATTTGATGCATTTGATTATTTTGAGTCGATGGCAACTGATCTTAGAATAAGTTTTGTTTCTGGTTTTGTTATTTACTTTGTGGCTGGGAAATATTTATTGGATACTAAAAGAACATATAAAAACCATTTTTGTTTTATGATGATGGGAATCACTGGCCTGGTGGGAAATCTTTGTTTAACACTATTTCAAGTGACTTGTAATTCAGGTGGAGATGTTTTTGGTTATTTTTCACCGTTTACTATATTGTGTTCTCTTTCGTCATATTGGTTTTTGATGGTGTGTACTGAAAAGTTTTCCGAAAGAAATAGTGGATGGATCGTTAGAATAAGTGGATTAACATTTCCAATTTTTATGTTACATGATTTTGGTATTATTTTTTCTCGACATATATTTAGAATAAAGGAAATAGATGTAATATATGTATTACCGATGTCAATTTTTGTTTTTGTTATTTGTGCAGTAGTATCAAAGCTGTTATTATATAATAAAGTCACAAGAAAGATATTGTGTAATCAGAACAGATAATGTGATGTGTTTAATCGAAATTCACAAGACATTGTTAGTTACAAATGTTTTACATATGTAAAAATGAGGATAATAAATGAAGAAGAAAATTTTAATGATTTCTCTTAATGATATAGGATCAACAGTGTCATTAGGTGTTACTAAAAAAATTATAGGACAATATAAAGCATTTCAAAAGATAGGATATGAAACATACAATTTGTGTTTGGATGAAGGAAAAGGGGTGATGTTTTATGGAAACGAGAAAATAGTTTTATTTCCCAAACAAGTAAAAACCTATGTTGCTTATATAAAATTGTTTGGTATGACCAAAAAGATTTGCAAAGAAAAAAATATAGATGTTTGTTATATTAGATATCCCCTCGCTGACTGGGTGTTTTGCAGAATGATAAAACAGTTACATAATTACTGTAAGATAATTGTTGAAATACCTACTTTTCCTTATGATATTGAGACGAAAAATCAAACGAATATAGTGACTAAATTTAATTATTGGCAAGATAAAAGAAACCGTAATAAAATCAAAAAATATATTGATTTAGTGGTAAATTATGGTGAATGCAATCAAATTTATGGAATAAAAGCATTGAAAATATCCAATGGTATTGATATAAATTCGATAAAATATATTGAAATAAAGAATAAAAATGATAATGAAATAAATTTGATTACAGTTGCTTTGATGCGAAAAGTACATGGTTATGACAGAATTATTACAGGATTAAAGAATTATTATTCTAAGGGAACTCCTGAAATAATTGTAAAATATCATGTTGTGGGGAATGGTGATGTATTATCAGATTTAAAAGAAATGGTAAAGAATGAACAATTAACAGAATATGTAAAATTTTATGGTATACAGAGTGGTGAAGCTTTAGACCAAATTTTTTGCCACTGTGATATTGGATTGACAGTACTTGCCGGCCATAGAGAAGGCTTATCAAAGATGTCTGATTTGAAGTCTCGAGAGTATTGTGCAAGAGGAATTCCGTTTGTTTATGCATCTGAAGATGACGCATTCCCAAAAGAAGAAAAATTTCATATGCGAGTATCACAAAATGATGATCCAATTAATATAGAACAAATTGTGGAGTTTGCGCTGTTTGTTAGACAGCATGATGAAATTCATAAATATATGAGAAAGTATGCTGAGAAAAATCTTACATGGGAAATTCAAATGAAAAAGGTGATGGATACAATAAAGAACTTATAAAACATATGATCAAAAAATCAGACAATTTCGGAGAAGGTTTATCTATTAATGATCCGAGTGGTACTAGAACAATATTATAAATAAAGGAAAGTGTGATGAAAATGAAAAATAAATTATTAGGAAAAATTAAAAACAAAGAAGTTAAGGTAGGAGTTGTAGGTTTAGGGTATGTTGGTTTACCACTTGCTGTAGAAAAAGCGAAAGCGGGTTTCAAAACAATTGGATTTGATGTGCAGGAAGAAAAAGTGAAATTAGTAAATGAGGGAAAAAATTATATTGGAGATGTAGTAGATAGTGATTTAGCAGAACTTGTAAAACAAGGAATGTTACAAGCTACTAGTGATTTTAGTTTTGTCAAAGATGTGGATTTTATTGCAATCTGTGTACCAACACCACTTGATAAACATCAACAGCCGGATATTAGCTATGTAAGATCTTCTACGGAAGCAATTTCAAAATATTTATCCCCAGAGACTATGGTAGTGTTAGAATCGACCACATATCCGGGAACAACAGAAGAATTGATTAAACCAATTCTTGAAAAGGGTTCTGGTCTGAAGTGCGGAGAAGATTTTTATCTTGGATTTTCTCCAGAACGCGTAGATCCGGGAAATTTGATTTACAAGACGAAAAATACACCAAAAGTAGTTGGTGGCATTGGAAAAGATGCAACAGAAGTGATTGCGGAAATGTATCGTGCTGTATTAGAAGGAGATGTGTGTGAAGTGAGTTCTCCGGCTGTTGCAGAAATGGAAAAAATTTTAGAAAATACATATCGTAATATTAATATTGGTCTTGTCAATGAATTGACGATGCTGTGCAATCGTATGGGAATCAGTATGTGGGAAGTAATTGATGCAGCCAAAACAAAACCATATGGATTCCAAGCGTTTTATCCAGGTCCGGGATTGGGTGGACATTGCATTCCACTAGATCCATATTATTTGTCCTGGAAAGCAAGGGAATATGGATTCCACACATCTATGATTGAAAGTTCCATGATGATCAATGATCAGATGCCGGAGTATACGGTAGAAAGAGTATCTAAGATATTGAATCGACATGAAAAATCGTTAAAGAGTGCAAAAGTATTGGTTGTGGGTGTGGCTTATAAACAGGATATTGATGATTACAGAGAAAGTCCAGCATTACGAGTGATTGAAGTTCTTCAGAAAAATGGTGCGAATGTAGAATATTATGATCCATGGGTTTCTGAATATAAATATAAAGGAGAAAAATATCAGAGTATATCTGACATTAATGAAGAAGTTGTAGGAAGTTATGACATTGTTTTGATAACAGCAGCTCACACAAATGTAGATTATGAAATGATTCAACGTGGAGCAAAAGTAATTTTTGATACAAAAAATATTATGAAAAATGTAAAAGAAAGAAATAATATAGAGGTTCTTTAAAAAACTACATTGGAGGAATTTGAAATGAAGTATGCCTTAATTGGATGTGGTCGGATTGCTACAAATCATATCAAAGCTGTTTTAAATAATAAATTGGAACTTGTAGCTGTATGTGATGTGGTTCCAGAACATATGGAAAATTTATTGATGAAACATAATTTGCAAGAAGATACCTCAATCAAACGATATACAGATTACAAAAAAATGATTGAGGAAAATGAAATTGAACTGGCTGGAATTGCCACAGAAAGTGGAATTCATGCAGAAATTGCTTTATACTGCATTGAACACGGAATTCATGTGATTATTGAAAAGCCGATGGCAATGAGCATAGAGGATGCGAACAAGATTATCAAGCTTTCAGAAGAAAAAGGAATAAAAGTATCTGCTTGTCATCAGAACAGATTCAATGTAGCAATTCAGAAAATGAGAAAAGCATTAGAAGCCGGAAGGTTTGGAAAATTGTCACATGGTTCTATTCATGTGAGATGGAATCGTAATAAAGATTACTACACACAAGCGCCATGGAGAGGAACCTGGAAGCAGGATGGGGGGGCATTGATGAATCAGTGTATTCATGGAATTGACTTACTCCGTTGGATGATGGGGAATGAAATTGAAGAAGTATACGGTGCAACTAGACAGCAGTTCCATGATTATTTAGAAGCAGAAGATACTGGAATGGCAGTTGTTAAATTTAAAAATGGAGCAATTGCAACGATTGAAGGGACTACGAATGTTTATCCACAGAATCTTGAGGAAACGCTATATCTGTTTGGAGAAAAGGGAACGGTAAAGATTGGTGGAAAGTCTACAAATAATATTGATGTTTGGAATTTTTCGGATGAAACAGAAGAAGATCAAACAAATAAAGGCTTGGAAGAGCAGACAAGTAATGTCTATGGAAATGGTCATATAAGTCTGTATGCAGATGTAATTGATGCAATTAAGAATAATCGTACACCTTATGTAGATGCAAGGGCCGGAAAAAATGCATTGGAACTGGTACTTGCGATTTATAAGAGCCAGAAAGAAGGAAAACCAGTAAAATTTCCAGTCATAGATTTTGCAAGTACAGATATGGCAGGAGAATTTTAAAATGGCAGAATATTTTGTGCATGAAAGTAGTTATGTAGATGAGGATGTAACGATTGGTAATGGGACAAAAATTTGGTATTTTTGTCATATCCAAAAAGGCGCAATAATTGGAGAGAACTGTTCCTTTGGACAGAATGTTAATGTTTCGAATCATGTAAAAATAGGGAATGGTGTGAAAGTACAAAATAATGTTTCCATTTATGAAGGGGTAGAATTAGAAGACTATGTATTTTGCGGTCCATCTATGGTATTTACAAATGATTTAACCCCAAGAGCAAAGTATCCAAAGGGGAGTAGCGGATATAAAAGAACTTTATTAAAAGAAGGCGCAACTGTAGGGGCAAATGCTACGATTGTATGTGGGCATACGATTGGGAAATGGGCAATGATTGCAGCAGGTGCAGTTGTAACAACGGATGTACCGGATTATGCATTGATGGCGGGAGTTCCGGCGAAACAGATTGGCTGGGTTTGTGAATGCGGTGAGGTCTTAAAAAATAGCACGAAATGCAAAGCATGTGGAAGGGAAAATAGTTATGCAGTTTAGAGATTTGAAAGAACAGTATCGCGTGTTGAAAGACGATATCGATGCAGCTATGATAAAAGTAGCAACAGACAGTAATTTTATCAGTGGGCAACAGGTCATAGAACTTGAGAATGAACTGGCAGAGTATGTTGGGGTAAAACATTGTATTACATGTGGAAACGGAACGGATGCCCTCACGATGATGATGATGGCATGGGATATCAAAGAGGGTGATGCGGTATTTGTGCCGGATTTTACTTTTTTTGCATCGGGTGAAATCGTATCTTTTGAGGGGGCAACACCAGTATTTTATGATGTGAGAAAAGATACATTCAACGCAGACGTAATCTCGCTTGAGAAGGCAATTCAAGCAGTTATCGAAGAGGGAAAGTTATGTCCTAAAGCGATTATAGCTGTTGATCTTTTTGGGCAGCCGGCAGATTATCTTGAAATTGAAAGACTTGCAAAAAAATATAATCTTCTTGTATTGGAAGATGGTGCGCAAGGATTCGGAGGAGCGATTGGTGGCCGAAAAGCATGTAGTTTTGGTGATGCAGCAACGACTTCGTTCTTTCCAGCAAAGCCATTAGGGTGTTATGGTGATGGAGGAGCGATTTTTACCAATGATGATAAGGTGGCAGAATATTTGCGCTCCATTCGAGTACACGGAAAAGGTTCTTATAAATATGATAATGTTCGTATTGGATGGAATTCTAGATTAGATACGATTCAGGCAGCAATTCTTCAAGTAAAACTGAAAGCATTCAAAGAATATGAAGTGGATGCTGTAAATAGAGCTGCAGAACAGTATACAGAATTATTAAAAGATGTTGTGGAAACACCGATTGTGCAAGAAGGCATGTATTCTAGTTGGGCGCAGTATACCATTCAATTGAAATCGGAAGAGGAAAGAGATGGTTTACAGAGTTGGTTAAAAGAGCAAGGAATTCCTACAATGGTCTATTATCCGAAGCCAATGCATAACCAAAAAGCATTTGAAAAGGTAAAAGAGTATGTGAAATGTTCTGTAACAGAAAAACTATGCACAACGGTGTTAGCATTGCCAATGCATCCATATTTAAAAGTTGAAGATCAAGCGCTAGTTTCTCGTGAAATTAAGGGATGGATATCGTTAAACAGAAAAGAGTGTAGGATGAGAGATGTTTAGATATAGAGTGAAAGCTGGTGAAAAATGAAAATTCTTATATTAGTAACATCAAAATTTCCTTATTCCAATGGAGAGAATTTTATTGAAAATGAAATAGATTATCTGGCTCAATATTTTGAAAAAGTATTGATTTATTCCTCTCTTACTGATCGAGATGATAAATCGTATGTAAGGAAAACGCCGGATAATTGTAAAGTGTTTTCACCTGAACTTGGAGAGATCAATCATAAGGATTATATGAAGAGTTTTGTAAAGAAAAATGTCGTACGGGAAATAGTAACTAACTGCAGAGGAAATAAAAGAATTAATAAAATTGCAGCAGCCTGTTTTTTTGACCAAAAATATTCAAAGTCTTGCGGTTCTGTGAATGAAATGATAGATAGTTTGTTATTAACAGCAGATGATACAGTATATGTTTATAGTTATTGGCTCAGTACTGTCGGAATGACAGCTATTCATATATTTGAGAAATTGAAGAAGAGACAAATAAGAGTTTCTCTGATTTCCAGATGTCATGGATTTGATTTATATGAAAATCGTGCATATTTGAATTATCAGCCTTTTCAAAAAATGATGATTGAAAAAATGATGAAAGTGTATCCATGTTCTGAACAGGGAAGTAATTATCTTAGAACGAAATATCCAGAGTGTGCAAATAAGATTCAAACTTCTTATCTCGGTGTGAACGATTACTATAATGGAGAACTACCAAAAAGAAGCAAAGAATTTCATGTTTTGTCATGTTCCAATGTGATTCCGTTAAAGAGAGTCGAGAAAATTTTGGAAAGCCTGGCAGAGATTACGGATGTCTCAATCAGATGGACACATTTTGGGGACGGAGAGTTGTTGAGGTCAGTACAAGAATCAGCAATGAAGCTACCAGATAATATCGTGGCTGAATTCAAAGGGAGGGTTCCAAATCAAGATATTTATAAATATTATAATGAAAATAACATTAATTTATTTATAAACGTAAGCACAAGCGAAGGACTTCCTGTTTCTATTATGGAGGCTATTTCCTTTGGTATCCCGGTGATTGCTACAAATGTAGGAGGAACAGCTGAGATTGTACTGGATGGAGTAAACGGTTTCTTATTGGAAGAAAATTTTGAAATTACAGCATTATCAGAATTGATATGTAAATTTGTGAAAATGCCGGGAATGGATTATGAGAGGCTGTGCCGTCATGCAAGAGAAATATATGAAACTAAATTTAGTGCAGACAAGAATTATATGGACTTTTGCAAGAAATTGATAACATTAGGAGATGAGTAAATAGTATGAAACCAGATATCAGTATTGTAGTGCCAATATATAATGTAGAGGCCTTTTTGCCAAGATGCATTGATTCTTTGAAAAATCAAACGTATCATAATATAGAAATTATTCTGGTGGATGATGAATCTCCCGATCGATGCGGAGAAATTGCAGAAGAATATGCAGCTAAAGATGACCGGATTAAGGTGATACATCAGAAAAACAAATGGTTAGGCGGAGCACGAAATTCCGGACTTAAAATGGCAACTGGGGAATATGTTTTATTTGTAGATTCAGATGACTACATCCATGAAGAAACATGTGAAAAGTTATTGTCCTATGTAAAGAAAATGCAAGTAGATTTATTGCTTTTTGACTTTTATAATGTTGATCAAGAAGGAAAAGTTAGTTCGAACAATTCTATAGATATTCAGGCAGAGAGGATCTTTCGTGGGAAGGAGGTACAGGAGTTACTGTATCCTTTTATTATATCTACTCATGCAGTTAATAGTGCATGCATGAAAATCTATAAGAGATCCGTTTTGATAGATAATAAAATATATTTTGACGAGATTATTAGATATGCGGAAGATTATGAGTTTTGTCTAAGATTGTTTCCTGTAATCCAATCATTTGCATATGTAAATAAGCCGTTTTATTATTATGTACAGAATGACAATTCTATTATGCATGTGCAGGATCCTAAGATGGTTGAAAAATTCGTCACTTTATATCGTTTCAGAGAAAGGTTTCTGAAGCGGGAGAATATTGCATCAAGAGAGAATGAAAAAAAATCTGCAGAGCTTCTAATATCGATGTTAGTGAAAACACTCAATCGTTATTTAGGGGATGTGTATAGTGGATCTAAAAGGGAAAAGTATAGTCAGATAAAAAATATGATTGAAATGTCAGAAATTCAAGAGGCTCTGCTGAGGATAGATGTTTCTAAAATGAATATGGGAAGATATGGACGACTGATTATATGGGGGATGAAGAACAAAAGTGTATCGGTAATTTATTGGATATACAAATTGGAACATACGTTTACCAGAAAAAAATAGGAATTATGTTATTAGCTGCAAGAGTGCAAAATAAAGGATGTTATGAAAAGTGAAAAAAAATATAGATGGAAAAAAACAAAAATAATGTTAAAAGGGATTATCAGAAAAGCCAGAATACCTAATATTTCATGGTTTGTCTTTGGAATATGCATATTTTTATTGGTAATGTTATTAATGCCAAAAGTATTTCATAGGAGTCCACTATTAGATTTTTTCATAGCAGAAACATTTTTGCCATATGAACTAGAGATATCTGGGGAAATATTGACAGATGAATTAGAAGATATATATATTAGCATCGGTGGATTTTCTGAAAGAATTGATGAAACTGGAGAATATAGGTTATCTTTTATCTCAGGAAAGAAAGATAATATTCCTATATGTATAACGAATAAAGAAGGAGAACTTTTAATATATCAGTTAATCAGTTTTAAAAATAATCAATGGTCAATAAGAGTAGATTTTGATATGTCTCGAGGAGAAAAAAATGTTATATAATGCATTAATTATTGTAGAAAGTCAAGCGAAATTAGCAAATAATCTTGTTGAAACTTTGTGTAAAGATTCAAGATTTGAATATTTGCGTCTGATAAGTGATAATCCTCTTTTTAAGAAAAAATGTTTTATTTCTAAAGAAAATATGAGTAATATTAGTAATAGAAAATTTGAATTTATGATAGAAAAAAGAGAATATAAATATGCTATTTTCAAAGCAGAGTTTGAAAATATAGTAAACAGAAACTGCACTCCAGTAATTTTGCTTTCTTTAGAGCATTATTTTATGATTATAATATAATGGTATCGTAATTTAAGACACTTTCCGAGACATTTTATAATGAATCTGATATACTGTAACCAATACAGAAAG
>ENA-UPWK01000366-UPWK01000366.1-human-gut-metagenome-genome-assembly--contig:-NODE-366-length-50179-cov-5.909385_pt1 | contig 50179 bp, 48 predicted proteins | sample MGYA00250048_ERZ773373 | MGnify/ENA primary metagenome ERZ773373 (study PRJEB29103, sample SAMN06112059) | human gut metagenome | biome: human gut; feature: ankylosing spondylitis patient; material... | reverse complement strand
AACAGGAAATTCTGTTGTGATTTTCCCAAGAAACTTCGACAAATTCTGTCATTATTTTCTGTTGACTCCCTTCTTTTTGCAGTCTTCCGTTCTTTTCAGCATTTACATAATTTATTTGATAATTTCTTTTTACAAAGAGTTATTCACATTTTCCACATGATTTTCCACACGCGAATTTTCTATTTATTTTCAATATTTTTTGTAAATTGTATAAATTTACCATCTTCTCTTTTTGCGCTTTTCCCCCGCACAACCACGCAGCTAAACTGTACTTACTGTTTTCCCTTCATAAAGTTCTCCGCCTCTCCTTCCTTTTTTTCCAAAAGTGAACGGCAAATGAAGACCACCCGAGCTGCGCCTTCACAAAAAGCAAGGTATCTGGCTTTACAGATGCAGCCTGCATAAGCTCGTTATGCATTTTCCAATAAATCAGGCGGCCGCTGACGCGGCCGCCTGATTCAGTCTGCAATGTCCCGTGTAGCATAGGCGTTCAGCTCCATGCCAGCCGTATGCCCTGCCAGATATTCATAATACCCCTGGGCGCCGATCATGGCACCGTTGTCGCCGCAGAGTTTCAGCGGCGGCAGGTATAACCGGATGTCTGCCGCCTCGCAGGCCCGACGAAGATCCTCCCGGATGACGGAGTTGGCCGCTACGCCGCCGGCGGCGCAAAGCACGGTGCGGCCAGTCTGCTTTGCCGCCTCCATGGCCCGGGGCACCAGTGTATCGCTGACAGCCTGGGCGAAGTCCCGAGCCAGCGCTGCCCGGTCCAGAGACTCCCCCACCTGCTGAGCATGGTGGGCCAGGTTCACCACCGCCGTCTTGAGGCCGGAGAAGCTCATGTCCAGCTCTGCCCCGTCCACATGGGCGTGAGGCAGGGTGTACACCCCGCCCGGGGACTGCCGGGCCAGGGCGTCCATGGGGGCGCCGCCGGGATAGGGCAGGCCCAGCACCCGGGCCGCCTTGTCGAAGCACTCCCCTGCTGCGTCATCCCGGGTGGCGCCCAGGATCTCCATATCCGTGTAGTCCCGGACGTCCACGATCATTGTGTTGCCTCCGGAGATGGCCAGGGCCAGGAAGGGCGGCTCCAGTTCCGGAAAGGCCAGGTAATTGGCGGCGATGTGGCCCCGGATGTGGTGCACCGGGATCAGGGGCACCCCCAGGGCAAAGGCCACCGACTTGGCGAAGCTGAGGCCCACCAGCACCGCGCCGATGAGCCCCGGGGCATAGGTCACTGCCACCGCGTCGATGTCGGACTTCTCACAGCCCGCCTGCCGCAGAGCCTGGTCCGTCAGGGCGGCAATGGCCTCCACATGCTTGCGGGAGGCGATCTCCGGCACCACGCCGCCGTACAGGGCGTGGAGGTCCGCCTGGGAGGCGATGGCATCGGACAGGACCGTGCGCCCGTCCTCCACCACGGCCACCGCTGTCTCGTCGCAGGAGGACTCAAAGGCCAAAATTTTCATGATCTGTCCCTCTCTTTTCCGTCACTGCTGCCAGGATACTCTCTCGCCCGGCGTCCCATTTGGATCAAAGGGGATGCGGACATATCTGCGGAATTTATCCGGCGCAAAGGTACTGGCATAGACAAAGCGGTGCTCCTCCATCAGGGCGGACTCGTCCACTTTCCCCTCCGCCCAGTACAGGGTCTTGTAGGGTACGCCGAACATCTCCGTGTCATACCCGGCGGTCCGGGCGCCGTTGCGGGCATAGAAGCCCAGCCGCCGCTCTGCCATGGCCGGGTCCGGGGCGTAGCAAGGGATCTCACTCTCTCCGAAGATCACATTGCCCCGCTCCGCCTCCCGGAGCTTCTCCAGGATCACGGAGCCCAGGCCGCCGTTCCGGCGGTCTGCGGCCACGCACAGATAGTCCAGCAGGGCCCAGCCGGGGTGGCCCAGCCATAAAAATGCCTCGCCGGCGATGTCGTCCCCGTCAAAGAGGCACCAGGGGCAGTACCGCCCCTCGGCCCACATCTCCTCCATATTCTTCAGGGGCTTCAGCTCCGCTGCGGGAAATGCTGTCCGCAGGTCCCGGTCATAGACCGTCCGCAGCTGCTCCAGTGTCGGGATCCTCAGTTCCATCGGTAAACTCCTTTGTCATGATGATGGCATCCTCCTTCGGATGCTCGTAATAGTTTTTCCGCCTGCCCACGCTGCGGAAGCCCCGGCTGCCGTACAGGGCGATGGCCCCGTAGTTGGAGGCCCGGACCTCCAGCGTCAGAAACGCCAGCTTGTGGGCCTGGGCAAAGTCCAGGAACACTTGCAGCAGCTTCTGAGCGATGCCGTTGCGGCGGCACTCCGGCCGCACGGCCACATTGGTGATGTACCCCTCGTCCAGCACCACCAGCAGGCCGGCGTAGCCCGCCACGTGGTCCTCGTCATCCAGGGCCACCAGGAAGGCGGCGCAGTCGTTCTGCAGCTCCTCCACCAGCATGTTCCGGGACCAGGGGGTGGTGAAGCAGATCCGTTCCAGCTCCGCCACCTCGTCCAGATGGTCCCCGGTCATGGGGACGATGCGCACGTGCATCTGTTCTCTCATGGTTCTCTCTCCTCTCGTTTTCCGGCATCCCCGCCGATGGTACGGGCATACAGCCCCACGCCCAGAAGGACCGCCGCGCCTCCGGCAACCGTCAGCCAGCCCGGCCGCTCGCCAAAGAGCAGGAGTCCCCAGACAGAGGCGAACACCGGCTCCATCAGCTTGACCGTGGCGATGAAGGCCGGCGGCAGATATTTCAGCCCCCAGCTGAATACATTGTGTCCCAGCAGGGTGCAGCATACCGCCATGCCCAGGGCCGTCAGCCCGTTTACCGGACCGTAGCCGGCCAGCGGCGTTCCGCTCAGCAGGGCCGCAGCCAGCAGCGTGGCCGCGGCGGACGTATACACCAGAAAGGTGTACACTGACGTGGAGAGCCGCTGCCGGCAGACCGTTCCGATCATGGTATAGACCGCCATGGCGGCGGCGCCGGCCAGGGCAATCAAATCTCCCAGCAGCGCATTCGTCCCGGCGGCGCTGTCTGCCAGCGCCACCACCGCGCTGCCTGCAAAGGCAAGCAGGACCGCGGGCCAGGTCCGGCGGGGCAGCCGCTGCCCCAGAAACAACGCCGAGGCCGCTGCCACAAAGAATACCTCCGTATCCACCAGCACCACCGCCGAGGCGATGGAGGTGGCCCGCAGGGCCCCAAAATACGCCGCGAAGTGGATGCCCAGAAACAAGCCGCTGGCAAGGCACAGCAGCACGTCCCGCCGGGTCAGGGATTTCAGCTCCCGCCTTCGTCCCGCCAGTACCGGGACCGCCATCAGCGCCGCCGAAAAGGCCATCCGGTACAGCGCCAGGATCAGGGACGGCGCCGTGGACCACCGGACAAACACCGCCGACAGGGACACCCCAGCCACGCCCAGCAGGACGATCAGCCGCTTCATGCGCCGCCCTCCCTTCGGATGCACTCCGCCGTCTCCCGGGGCGTCAAAGCCGTCACATCCAGGTGCCGGATGTCCAGGGCATCATACAGCGGCAGGTAGGCCAGGCTCCGGTCCAACACATCCGGTATTCGCTTTCCGGCGCGGATATCTCCCTCCAGCCGGGACCGCAGGGTCTCCGGTGTGCAGACCAGGGAGACGGCCCGCAGGACATACGGCTCCGTCAGGCGGCGGAGCAGGTCTTCCCAGATTTCCCGCCGGTGCAGGACCCAGCAGAAAATCACATGGTCATAGGCGGAGCAGCGGAGGAAGCTGTTCAGGAGAAAAGAGATGTTCTCCAGCACCATCTCCCGGGTCTCCTCCGTCACCTGGAAGGGGTGGGCATCCCAGCACCAGTCCCCGTCCAGGAACACGCTCCGGTCCAGCAGCTGCTGCAGCTGGCGGCAGGCGGCGGTCTTTCCCACGCCCATAGGACCGCCGATCATATACAGGCGCTTCATGCGCCCATCTCCGGCGCACTGTCCGCCCAGGCCTGGAGGCGGTTGAAGAACCGCCCCACGTGGAAGCCGTCCGTGACGCCGTGGTGGACCTGCATGGCCAGGGGCAGCAGGGTGCGGCCGTTCTCCTTCCGGTAGCGGCCCAGGGTGAAGATGGGCAGCAGGTAGTCGTTGGCCTCCGGCAGCTCCAGGTGCAGACTTCGGAAGGAGGCCCAGGGCACGGCGGAGATGTTGAAGAGTCCCTGTCCCGCCTCCGGCGGGCGGGCTTCAAAGGTGTGGATGTCCCCATAGCGGGTCCGGTCTGCCTCCCAGTCCTGGCAGAAGGCCCGCAGATCCGGCTGGTAGGCGGTCCAGAGGACGCAGAAGGTCTCATCGTCCTTGTGAAAAATCGTATAAGTGGGGTCCACCCGGTCGTAGACGCCGATGGCCCCCGTCTCGTCCATAGCCATGCGGAGGGCCGGGTCCGCGTTGACCATCCGGGAGATGCCGTGGATCACCGACGGATAGAACCGGAGTCCCGACCCCCGCAGGCGGGGCAGCAGGGCGGAGATGTCCACGTCCACTGTCATGCTGTACTAACAGGGCACGTCCCGGTGGTAATGCTCAAAATACGGACGGCGGGGCCACGCGGCGTAGTCGATCTTCTGAAATCCCATCAGCCCTTGGCCTCCAGCCAGTTTCTGCCCCAGTGGGCGTCCGCCGTTAGGGGGACGGAGAGGGACACCACGTTCTCCATCTCCTCCTTCAGCAGCGCCGCGGCGGTCTCCGCCTGGGCCTCCGGGCACTCCACGATCAGCTCGTCGTGGACTTGCAGCACCAGACGGGCCTCCGGCAGTTCCTGCCGCAGGCGTTTCCGCACCGCCACCATAGCCAGCTTCATGATGTCCGCCGCGGTGCCCTGGATGGGCATGTTCAGGGCCACTCGCTCCCCGAAGGAGCGGAGGTTGAAGTTGGAGGACTTCAGCTCCGGCAGGTCCCGCCGCCGGTGGAACAGCGTCTCCACATAGCCCTGCTCCCTGGCCCGCTCCACAATGGCGTCCATATACGTCCGGACGCCTGGGAAGGTGGCGAAGTAGGCCTCCATATACGCCTTGGCCTCCGCCACGCTCACGCCGATGTCCTGGCTCAGGGAGAAGGCGGAGATGCCGTAGACGATGCCGAAGTTCACTGCCTTGGCCTGGCGGCGCATCTCATGAGTTACCTGGTCCGGCGCCACGTGGAACACCTTGGCCGCCGTCTCCGCGTGGAAGTCCCCGCCGGAGCGGAAGGCGGCGATCATGGCCTCGTCCCCAGCCATGTGGGCCAGCAGCCGCAGCTCGATCTGGGAGTAGTCGGCGTCCACTAGGACGCAGCCCTCCGCCGGGATGAACATCCGCCGGATCTCGCTGCCCAGGTCCGTGCGGGTGGGGATGTTCTGGAGATTGGGCTCTGTGGAGGAGAGGCGGCCCGTGGCCGTCACCGTCATCTGGAAGCTGGTCCGCACCCGGCCGTCCGGGTCCATGGCCTTCAAAAGGCCGTCGGCATAGGTGGATTTCAGCTTGGCGTACTGGCGATACTCCAGCACCGCCCCCACGATGGGGGCCTCGTACCGGAGCTTTTCCAGCACATCGGCGTTGGTGGACCAGCCGGTCTTGGTCTTTTTGCCATGGGGCAGGCCCAGCTTGCCGAAGAGGATCTCCCCCAGCTGCTTGGGGGAGTTGATGTTGAATTCCTCCCCCGCCATGGCGTAGATCTGCTGTTCCAGCTCGGCGCTCCGCCGGGCCAGCAGATCCCCGAAAGCACCGAGGGCCTTGGCGTCTACCCTGCATCCGGCGGTCTCCATCTCCGCCAGCACGGCGCAGAGGGGCATCTCGATCTCATGCAGCAGGTCCATCTGGCCCCGCTCCGCCAGTCTTTCCGCCAGGGCGCCGTACAGGGAGTCCACGGCGGCGGCGTAGCTGTCGAAGCTGGCCTCCGCCGCGGCGGCGTCCCCCAGCAGGGAGAAGGCGTCCGGTTCCAGGTAGAGGGCCTTTGGCAGCTCCTCGTTGAAATAGGCGACGAACAGGCGGGCAAGGTCATAGCTCCCCGCCGTGGCGTCCAGCAGGTAGGCAGCCAGGGCGGTGTCGAAGACGAAGCCCTCCGCCCGCAGGCCGTTTTCCAGCAGCGTCCGCGTCAGGTCCTTGACATTGTGGGAGACCTTGCGGACGTCCGCCGCGAACAGGGCGTTCAAAAGGGCGTTCCAGTCCCCCTGATACTTGTCGAAGAACAGCTCCGCCGTGACGCCGGTGTCCGCCCCGGTCCGGCAGACCACAGAGAGGCCCGTCAGGTCCGGCAGGGCCAGCACCGATACATGGTCCGCCGCTCGCCAGAGGGCCAGCAGCCGCTCCGTCTGAGCAGGCTCTGTGACCTGCTCCACGGTCATGGTGAAGTCCGCCCTTTCCGCCGCTGGCTGCTCCGCCGGGGACAGGCCGAACTTCTCGATCAGCTTGGTGAACTCCAGCTTCAAAAACAGCGGGTAGGCGTCCGGGCCGGGCTTCCGGCACAGGTTCTCCTCGGGATGGAAGTCCAGAGGCGCGTCGGTAACGATGGTGGCCAGCCAGTAAGACTCCCGGGCGCTCTCCTCCCCCTCCGCCAGCTTGCGGATGGCGGCAGGCTTGGCCTCGATGTCCGGCATTTTGGCGTACAGGTTGTCGATGCTCTCGTACTGCTGGATCAGGGCCATGGCGGTCTTCTCCCCGATGCCGGGGACGCCGGGGATGTTGTCGGAGCTGTCCCCCATCAGGGCCTTCAGGTCGATCATGTGGATGGGGGCGAAGCCGTACTGCTCTTGGAAGGCGGTCTCCGTCATATCCTTGGTGGTGGTCTGCCCCATGCGGGTGGACACCAGCTTCACCATGGTGTGGTCGGTAATGAGCTGCAGGCTGTCCTTGTCGCCGGTGACCACCACGCAGTCCCAGCCGTCCGCCTCGCACTTGCGGGAGATGGTGCCGATCAGGTCGTCGGCCTCCCAGCCCTCCTGCTCATAACGGGGAATGTTCAGGGCGTCCAGCACCTCTTTCAGCACCGGCACCTGGACCCGGAGCTCCTCCGGCATGGGCTTGCGGGTGGCCTTGTAGGCCTCCGACGCCTGATGGCGGAAGGTTGGAGCGTGGACGTCGAAGGTGACGCACAACGCGTCCGGTGCCTCCTCCCCCTCCAGTCGAAGGAGCGTGGTGAGAAATCCGAAGATGGCGTGGGTGTAAAGCCCGTCCCGTGTGGTGAGAGGACGGATGCCGTAATAGGCCCGATTCAGGATGCTGTTGCCGTCGATGACCATGAGCTTCATGGGGAGTTCCTCCTGCCCGCAGGCTGATTTTTCCATAGAGATATAGTATATCCCAAATCCGGCGTTTACGCAAGGCGGGTTTGCCTTGCAATGGGCCGCCGTCTGTGATAGATTGATGGAGAGGCGGTCCTGTTTTCGGATCATGGAAAGGAGGGCTACATCATGATGAAGTGCCGTCTGTTTTCCGCCCTGCTCCTGCTCTTTACTCTCATGGCGGCGGGCTGTTCCGGCCAGCCGGCAGCGGTAACCGCCGACGACCTCGCCGACCAGGTCTACATCTACGAAAAAGAGGGGTTTGGGAGCGATTTCTATATCGCCCTCAACAGTGACGGAAGTATGCGATGTTCCGAAGGAGCCCTGAGCAGCTATTTTGGGCTCGGCACCTGGAAACTGGACGGAGACACCGTGATCCTCACCACAGATGATGAAAAATTCGTCAACCGCTTTGCCGTCGAGGACCGTACGCTGGTGTACCAATCAGCGGATTCCACAGGCTTTATGTACCTGACAGTGTCCGACGGCGAAAAATTTCTGCCCTCCGGGGCTCCCGTCGGCAGCCTCGACATCGACGAGGGGTAACACGACGCCCCCACACTATTCCCGCCGGGCGGCAGATTGCCGCCCCTACATTTTTACGAGCTCTTCGTTTTTGCAAGTCCAAGGCCCAGATAAAAGAATAAGAGATACTTCCCGGAGAGGGGCATCTCTTATCCCCCTTTTTATTTCTTATCTTCATTCTGCCGCCCCGCGGCGCAAGGAGGCACCATGAACCGTCATCCCGCCCACATCCTGTTGTTGAAGGCCGCCCGTGCTTTGGAGCTGCTCATCGCCGCCGTGATCCTGCTGGTGATCGTCTGCGGGGCGGTATTTTTGTTCCGGGAGACTGGCCGGACCCTGCTCCTCTCCCCAGAGGCCTTCGCCCTGGGGGATTTCCTCTCCGCCACACTGCTGCTGGTGATGGGAATTGAGTTCGTGAAGATGCTGGCCCTGCACACCGCCGACGCGGTGGTGGACGTGCTGCTGTTCACCATCGTCCGGCAGATGATCGTCAGCCACACCGACGCGGCGGAGACGCTACTGGGCGTGGCAGCGGTGGCGGGCATCTTCGCTGTGAAGAAATATCTTCAGGCCAGGGAGAACGCCGCGTGAAGCCGCACGGACCGGACGGCAAGCCGTCCGGTCCGTTTTTTCCGCTATGCCCTGCGGCCCAGCCGCTCCCGCCTGCGGCGGAGGGCGTCTGCCAGCCGCGCGCCTGCCCAGCCTGCGGCGGCGCCCACCAGAATGCCCCCCAGCACGTCGGTGGGCCAGTGGACGTACAGGTACAGCCGGGAGAAGGCGATCCCAGCCGCCAGTACCAGGGCAGGCTTCCACAGGGGGCTGCCGGAGGCCCGGAGGGCGAACACCGCCGCAAAGGACGCCGCCGTGTGCCCCGAGGGAAAGGATGCGTCCGCCGGGGGTGCTGTCAGCAGCTCCACCGCGGTATTCACCAAGAAGGGCCGGACCCGGCCGACCAGGGGTTTCAGAACGATATTGCAGCAGATCAGATCCAGAATCAGCGCAAAGGACAGGGACATCCCTGTCCAGCGGTGCTTCCACAGAAGCAGCAGCACCGCCGCCAGCAGGATCCAAATCTCTCCGTGGTCGCAGATCCGGCTGATCCACGGCATCACCGCGTCCAGAAAATCGCAGCGCAGATGGGCCTGGAGCCAGTCCAGCACCGCCAGTTCCGCCGCCTGCATCATACTTCCACACTCCTCTCCCGGCGCTTGCGCCGTGTGTGCAGGGAGCATCATACCACATTTTCCCCACAGTGCGCAACGGTTTTGGCATTTTCTTCTATGATCTGCACAAATCTGCGGGATTTTTGGCATTTTTCTGGGAAGGGGCGTTGACATCTCCCCGAGAACGTGATAGGATACCTTCAAAATTGGATCGCTCAGATAGAGGCGCGGCGTTCATCAGTACCGCTCCGGCAAGGCCAGGCAGCCGCCGGACGGGGAAGGGTCCGCCGCCGAAGTGCCGGGACGATGCCTGTCCTTCTGGTGCTGGGCCGTCAGGGAATACCTGCCGGACTGTCACAAACCTTTGTGAAGCGCTATCAATGGCTGTTCGGGATCGTCCCTGCCGGGGGCTTCTTTCCGTATTTTCCATGGACCGCTTGACAAAGCGGTCCATTTTTTCTCCTCTCCGCCGGCGGCAGGCGCGGAGGAGGTCTGTGACCGCCGCGGAATCTTTTTTGAGATGAGAAAGGTGAAGAAACATGAAGAGATTGTTGACCTTGCTGATGGCTCTGGCCATGACAGCGTCCCTGGCCGCCTGCGGCGGCACCGGCAGCTCCGGCGACACTGCCGACTCCGGCAATTCCGGCACCACCGCTGAAGGCGGGGAGACCGCCGGCTCCTCCGGCGTGGAGGACGGCGTGCTGACCATCGCCATGGAGTGCGCCTACGCCCCTTACAACTGGAGTCAGAGCGACGACTCCAACGGCGCTGTGCCCATCAAGGACTCCGACGCCTACGCCAACGGCTACGACGTGATGATCGCCAAGCAGATCTGCGAGGCCAACGGCTGGGAGCTGGAAGTGGTCCGCACCGACTGGGATTCCCTGGTACCCGGCGTCCAGTCCGGCGTGTATGACGCGGTGATCGCCGGTCAGTCCATGACCGCCGAGCGGATGGAGCAGGTGGACTTCGCAGGCCCCTACTACTACGCCTCCATCGTCTGCGTCACCAAGGCCGACAGCCCCTATGCCGGTGCCGCTGGCATCAGCGACCTGGCCGGCGGCTCCTGCACCGCGCAGATCGCCACTATCTGGTATGACTCCATGTTGCCCCAGATCCAGGACGCCAAGATCCAGCCCGCCGCCGAGAGCGCCCCTGCTATGCTGATGGCTCTGGAGACCGGCACCGTGGACTTCATCTGCACGGATATGCCCACCGCCAAGGGCGCCGTGGTCGCCTATCCCGACATGAAGCTCCTGGACTTCACCGGCTCCGACGACAACTTCGAAGTGGATGAGGGCGAGATCAACATCGGCGTGTCTGTGAGAAAGGGCAACGCCGAGCTGAAGGACGCCATCGACAGCGTGCTCTCCACCATGACCGAGGACGATTTCAACGCCATGATGGATGAGGCCATTGCCATCCAGCCCCTCAGCGAGAGCTGAGGCCCGGCAGAACCATCTGACCTTCCCCGGAGCGGGAGGAATCTCCCGCTCTGGGGCATGTCGGAAGAGGGGCGCAGCCGCGCCCCTCTTCCGATGCGCCTCAGAACGGAGCGGTCAATTTCATAATAAAATTAAGGAAGGAAGTCCCCCATGGAACGACTGGTACAGCTCGGCGCCGATATTGCCAAGCTATGGGAACAATATGGTGACGACTATCTCAACGGCATTCAGAACACCCTGATCCTGGCCCTGGTGGCCACGCTTCTCGGTTGCATCATCGGCTTTGTATGTGGCATCCTCAACACCATCCCCTGCGCCAAGACAGATCCTCCCGTCAAACGGTTCTTCATTAAGCTGATCCGGGTGATTGTCCGGATCTATGTGGAGGTCTTCCGGGGCACGCCCATGATGCTCCAGGCCGTGTTCATCTATTACGGCCTGCCCTACTTCACGGGCAATGCGGTCCAGTGGCCCAGCGTATGGATGGCGGCCATTCTGGTGGTCTCCATCAATACCGGCGCCTATATGGCCGAGTCCGTCCGGGGCGGCATTATCTCCATCGACCCCGGCCAGACCGAGGGCGCCAAAGCCATCGGCATGACGCATGTGCAGACCATGACCAGCGTCATCCTGCCGCAGGCCCTGCGCAACATCATGCCTCAGATCGGCAATAACCTGATCATCAACATCAAGGACTCCTCCGTCATGTTCATCATCTCCTTCACGGAGTTCTTTGCCGCCCATCGGGGTGCGGTGGGTGCCACCTACCTCTATTTTCCCTCCGCCACCATCGAGATGGTTGGCTACCTGACAATGACACTGATCGCTTCCTTCATCCTGCACTGGGTCGAAAAGCGGATGGACGGCAACAGCGATTATGAACTGGCAAAGACAGATCCGCTGACCATGGCCGCCGGCACATACAGCCACCCGGACCGAGGCACTCCCTTCGATGAGCGGAGCAAAGAGTACCGGGATCGGGTCCGTCAGGAATTGCAGCACGGCCGTACGAGAGGAGATCGCTGACAACATGGACGATATGATTTTAGAGATCCGGCATCTGAGCAAGTCCTTCGGCAGCCACGAAGTGCTGCGGGACATCGATTTCACCGTGAAAAAAGGCGATGTCACCAGCATCATTGGTGCCTCCGGCTCCGGCAAGAGTACCCTGCTGCGGTGCATCAACCTGCTGGAGACCCCCACCAGCGGCGAGATCCTCTACCGCGGCCAGAACGTCACCGGTCCCAAGGTCAATGCTCCCCAGTACCGCTCCCATGTGGGCATGGTGTTCCAGTCCTTCAACCTGTTCAACAACATGACCGTGCTGGAAAATTGCATGGTCGGGCAGATCAAGGTACTGAAAAAGGACAAGGAGACCGCCCGGAAGCGGGCCATGGAGTATCTGGAAAAGGTGGGCATGGCGCCTTACATCCAAGCCAAGCCCCGGCAGATCTCCGGCGGCCAGAAGCAGCGGGTGGCCATTGCCCGGGCCCTGGCCATGGAGCCGGAGGTGCTGCTGTTCGACGAACCCACCTCCGCCCTGGACCCGGAGATGGTGGGAGAAGTCCTCTCCGTCATGCAGGACCTGGCCCAGGAGGGCATGACCATGCTGGTGGTGACTCATGAGATGGCCTTTGCCCGGGACGTCAGCAGCCATGTGGTGTACATGAACCAGGGCGTCATCTGCGAGGAGGGCACGCCGGAGCAGGTTTTCGGCAATCCCCAGAAACAGGAGACGCAGGACTTCCTCTCCCGGTTCCGCAAGAATTGAATCCCGTCTTTCCCGTTCCCGGAGGCTGTGCCTCCGGGAACTTTTTTGTCTTTGTTGCGTCCACCACTTGTTCTTGTGGAAAAATCAGTTTAGAATAGCAACATCTTGTGCTTATGGAGGGATCCGGCCATGCACATTCACGGACTTCAGAAACTGGCCATGGTGGACTACCCGGGAAAGCTGGCGGCCACGGTGTTCACCGGCGGCTGCAACCTGCGGTGCCCCTTCTGCCACAACGCATTGCTGGTGACCCGGCTGGCGGAGACGCCGGAGATCCCGGAGCAGGAGGTGCTGGACTTCCTGGCCTCCCGCCGGGGGCTTTTGGACGGGGTGGTCCTCACCGGCGGGGAGCCGCTGCTCCAGCCGGACGCAGCGGATTTTCTGCGGAAGGTGCGGGAACTGGGCTTTGCCGTGAAGCTGGATACCAACGGCTGTGATCCTGCCCGGCTGGCGGAGATCCTGAACCAGGGCCTTGTGGACTATGTGGCCATGGACGTGAAAAACGCTCCGGCGCGGTATGCCGAAACCGTCGGCATACCGGGCTTCAACCCCGCCCCGGTGGAGGAGAGCATCCGTCTGCTGCGGAAAAGCACCGTGGACTATGAGTTCCGCACCACCCTGGTGCGGGAGCTCCACAGGCCGGAGGACCTGGACGCCATCGCCGCCTGGCTGGCAGGGGCGCCCCGGTACTATCTTCAGAACTTTGTGGACTCCGGCAATCTGATCGGCCGGGGATATCACGGCTTTACAGCAGAGCAGCTGCAGGGCTTTGCGGAGCGGGTCCGGCCGTTCTTTGGAGCTGTGGAGCTGCGCGGCATTGACTAGATATGGAAAAATTCAGCGTTTTCACAGAAAATGCATACAAGATATAGTGGCATTTCTAATTGACAAGCCCCCAGGAAGTGGTAGAATGGAAAATACGGGGCGCGTCAGCGCCCATTGACTTGTCAGGAGCAGGGAATTGAATTTATCATAGAGAAAGCAGGGGTTTCATGTATCAGGTCGTCAAGCGGGATGGAAAGATCGCCTCTTTCGACATCTCCAAGATCAGCACCGCCATCACCAAGGCCTTTGAGGCCACCCACATGGAGTACAATCCGGACATCATTGATCTCCTGGCCCTGAGGGTCACGGCGGATTACCAGGATAAGATCCATGACGGCAAGATCACCGTGGAAGACATTCAGGACAGCGTGGAGGACATTCTCAGCAAGGCAGGCTATGCCGACGTGGCCAAGGCCTACATTCTCTACCGCAAGCAGCGGGAGAAGATCCGCAACCTGAACTCCACCATGCTGGACTACAAGGAGCTGGTGGACAACTACCTGCATATCAATGACTGGCGGGTGAAGGAGAACTCCACCGTCACCTACTCCGTGGGCGGCCTGATCCTCTCCAACTCCGGCGCCATCACCGCCAACTACTGGCTCTCTGAAATCTATGACCAGGAGATTGCCGACGCCCACAAGAGCGGCGCCATCCACCTCCACGACCTCTCCATGCTCACCGGCTACTGCGCCGGCTGGAGTTTGAAGCAGCTGATCCAGCAGGGCCTGGGTATCCCGGGCAAGATCAACTCCACCCCGGCCAGCCACCTCTCCACTCTCTGCAACCAGATGGTGAACTTCCTGGGCATCATGCAGAACGAGTGGGCCGGTGCCCAGGCGTTCAGCTCCTTTGACACCTATCTGGCCCCCTTTGTGAAAGTGGACAACCTCTCCCAGAAAGAGGTTAAACAGTGTATCCAGTCCTTTGTGTTCGGCGTGAACACTCCCTCCCGCTGGGGTACCCAGGCGCCGTTCTCCAACATCACCCTGGACTGGACCGTGCCCCGTGACCTGGAGAACCTGCCGGCCATCGTAGGCGGCAAGGAGCAGGATTTCACTTACGGCGACTGCAAGAAGGAAATGGATATGGTGAACAAGGCGTTCATCGAGATCATGACCGAGGGCGACGCCGACGGCCGGGGCTTCCAGTATCCCATCCCCACCTATTCCATCACGCGCGACTTTGACTGGTCCGACACGGAGAACAACCGCCTCCTGTTCGAGATGACCGCCAAGTACGGCACCCCCTATTTCTCCAACTACATCAACTCTGACATGGAGCCTTCTGACGTGCGCAGCATGTGCTGCCGCCTGCGGCTGGATCTGCGGGAGCTGCGGAAGAAGTCCGGCGGCTACTTCGGCTCCGGCGAGTCCACCGGGTCCGTGGGCGTGGTGACTATCAATCTGCCCCGGATCGCCTACCTCTCCCAGACGCCGGAGGAGTTCTATGAGCGGCTGGACCACATGATGGACATCGCCGCCCGGAGCCTGAAGGTGAAGCGCACCGTCATCACCAAGCTGATGGATGCGGGATTGTACCCCTACACCAAATACTACCTGGGCACCTTTGATAACCACTTCTCCACCATCGGCCTCATCGGCATGAACGAGGTGGGCCTGAACGCCAAGTGGCTGCGGAAGGACCTGACCCATCCGGAGACCCAGGCCTTTGCCAAGGACGTGCTGAACCACATGCGGGAGCGGCTGATGGACTATCAGGAGCAGTACGGCGACCTCTACAACCTGGAGGCCACCCCCGCCGAGTCCACCACCTACCGGCTGGCCAAGCATGACGTGGCACTGTATCCCGATATCATCACCGCTGCCAAGAACCCCGGTGACACGCCTTATTACACCAACTCCTCCCACCTGCCGGTGGGCTACACCAACGACATCTTCGAGGCCCTGGCCATCCAGGATGACCTGCAGACCCTGTACACCTCCGGCACTGTGTTCCACGCCTTTTTGGGTGAGAAGCTGCCGGACTGGAAGGCGGCTGCCAATTTGGTGCGGAAGATCGCGGAGAATTTCAGGCTCCCCTACTACACCATGTCCCCCACCTACTCCATCTGTCCGGACCACGGCTATCTCTCGGGCGAGCACTTTACCTGCCCCAAGTGTGGGAAGACCTGCGAGGTGTGGAGCCGCATCACCGGCTATTACCGCCCTGTCCAGAACTGGAACGACGGCAAGGTCCAGGAGTTCAAGGACCGGCAGGAGTACCAGGTGGAAAACTCCCGGCTGGAGGGCCGCCGCCTCTGCGACCGGGATGCTGCGACGGAGCCCGCAGCCGGCACCGCGCCCAGCACACCGGCGGAGCGGGGCGAGGACGGCCTGTTCCTCTTCACCACCAAGACCTGCCCCAACTGCAGCATCGCCAAGCGGGAGCTGGAGAAGGCGGGCATCGCCTATCAGGTGATGGACGTGAACGAGCATCGGGAGCTGGTGGCCCGGTACGGTATCCAGCAGGCCCCCACCCTGATCGTCCGCCACGGAGAGCAGGTGGAGAAGCTGGTGAACGCCTCCACCATCAAAAAATTCGCTACTTCGCAGAGCGTGTAAACAACGAAAAAGGAGGGACTCTCGTCCCTCCTTTTCCGAGCTCCAAAATGCCGTCTCTGCGGAGCAGCCCCCGCGGTACAGCGGTTACTATGTGGGGGGCTGCGAAGTCTCCCTTATCTTCTGTCAGTCATCAGAGAGGAACATCTATGGACCAGTATTTCGACATCATTATCGTGGGCGGCGGCCCGGCCGGGCTCACCGCCGCCGTCTACGCCCGCCGGGCAGGAAAGTCCGTTCTGCTGCTGGAGCGGGAGAGCTTCGGCGGGCAGATCGCCTCCTCCCCCAAGGTGGAAAACTTTCCCGGCCTGCCCGCCGTGTCCGGCGCTGAACTGGCGGAGCGGCTGTACAGCCAGGCCGAGGCCCTGGGGACCCGGATCGAACTGGAGGAGGCGCTGGAGATCCAGAGCGGCACGCCCAGCCGGGTGGTCACCGACTACGGTGCCTATACCGCCGGGGCGGTAATCCTGGCCGCCGGGATGCGGCGCCGGACCCTGGGCCTTGCGGGCGAGGATCGTCTGGCCGGCATCTCCTTCTGCGCTGTGTGCGACGGAGCCTTTTACGCCGGACAGGATGTGGCAGTGGCCGGAGGCGGCAGCACCGCCCTGCAGGATGCGCTGTATCTGGCAGACATCTGCCGCCATGTGACGGTGATCCACCGGCGGTCGGACTTCCGGGCGGATCCCATTCTGGTGGAGCGGGCGGAGAAGACCGCCAACCTCACGCTGCTGCGGTCCACCGTGGTGGAGGCCCTGGAGGGATCGGAACGCCTCACCGGCCTGACCCTGCGGAACACCGCTGTGGGAGAAGTCTCCCACCTGCCGGTCTCTGCGCTGTTCCAGGCGGTGGGTCTGCTGCCGGAGAGCCGGCTGGCCCGGTCTCTGGGGGTGCCGGTGGACGAAGCGGGCTTTATCGCCGCCGGGGAGGACTGCCTGACGCCGATTCCCGGCATCTTTGCGGCAGGGGATCTCCGCGCCAAGGAGGTCCGCCAGCTGACCACCGCCTGCGCGGACGGCGCTGTGGCGGCCCTGTCGGCCTGCCGCTTCTGTGTTTGACGCCGGGCCACCTTCTCAAGAATCCGTACAGGCCGCTGGGCGTTCCCGGCGGCCTGTGCTGTTCTCTTCACTCCTCCAGAAGAGGGGGAGATTTTTCGGTCTGGGCGGGATCGCAAGAAACCGTTCACCCAATGGAAAGGCGGCCGCCGGTTTTTCGGCGGCCGCCTGGCGTTTATTTGATGGCAAAGGTGACGGAGACGGTGACCTGCTGTTCTCCCAGCAGCCCGCCCTGCGCCACGCAGTAGGTCCCGGCGGGCAGGACGCCGCCCCAGTCCAGCTCTCCCCAGCTGAGGGTAAGCTTCCGGCTCTCTCCCGGGGCCAGCTCATAGGCAATGGCGATGGTGTCCATTTCCTTGTTCATCTGATACCAGCCGCCGTTCACCTGCCGATAGAGACCGTAGTCCGCCCCATAGGAGAAGGTCTCCTCCGCCGCATTTTGCAGTACCACAACCGCGCCGGTGGTAGTGCATTGCTGCAGCTCCATCGTCAGCCCCTCCGGCGCCGCAGACAAGGCAGCCGCGGGCATCCCGCCCAGGAACAGCCGCTGGGTCAGAACGGCCAGCTCCTCCCAGGAGACGTTCTCCGCCGCCTGCAGCTCCGTGGCGCTGCCGGAGAACCACAGGCCGTTCCGCACGGCCCATTGGACAGCCTCCCGACTCCAGGTTGGGATGGTATCCGCGTCCCGGTATCCGGCCAGATCCCGGTCGCTCCCCTTCTCCAGCGGCAGATCCGTGGTCTTGGCATAGCGGTACAGCATCACCGTCGCCTGCTGGCGGGTCACCGGCGCCGCAGGACGGAAGGCACCGCCTGCATAGCCCCCTGCGATGCCGCTGGCCTTGGCCCAACAGAGCGCCTCGAAATACGGGGACCAGGAGCCCACATCCCGGAAGGGTGCGGAGCTGCCCTCGCTGACCACAGGAGCGCCGCCGTGGGCCACATGGGCGTCATACAGGGCGTCTGCAAAGGCCCCGCGGCTCACCGCGTCCGGCGGTGTGCTTCCAGTCCCGCTGGCGGCACCGCACAGCAGCAGGCAGGCGCACAGGCACAATATCCAACCTCTCCAGATCCGACGTCTCATTCGGCGTCACGCTCCCCTTCTTTGTTTTTCCTGACTCCATGCGCCGTGCGGGCCATGAGAACAGGCAAGCCGGTTGGCGCATGAGGGTTTTCCGCATACAGACCCACGACCCGCGCGCAGGACTTTCAAACCGCACATGGTCCTTCTGCCATGGGTCTTTATAGGAATTAGACGATTTTTCCACAGGTTTTGTTTCATCTCCGGCAGAATTTTTTACCGTCGGCGAGCATCACAGGCCGTTGACGATGTTGTCCGGCCGCTCTCCCGCAGCCAAATGCTCCACATTTCGCCACATGTGGGCATGGGCCCGACGGAAGGATGCCTCTGTAATGCCGCCCAGGTGGGGTGCCAGGACCACTTTCCGCTGGACCTCCGGCGGCAGCGCCGTCAGGGGGTGCCCCGCCGGCACCGGCTCCGGGGACAGCGTGTCCAACCCCGCTCCGGCGATTCGCCCCTCCAGCAGGGCCTGCCGCAGGGCCTCGTTGTCCACAAGGTCTCCCCGGGCGGTGTTGATGAGGTACGCTGTGGGTTTCATCCGCCGCAGCAGAGCGGCATCCACCAGATTCCGGGTCTCCTCCGTGACAGCGCAGTGGAGGCTGACGATGTCGCTCTTCTCCGCCAGCTCCTCCAACGGCAGGTAGGTGACGTGGTATTTTTTCTCCTCTTCCGGCAAGCGGCGGTGCTTGGTGTAGTAGTACAGCTCGCAGCCGAAGGGGACCAGCCGCTCCGCCGCGGCCCGCGCAATGTCTCCAAAGCCCACCAGGCCCACCTTGCAGGCAGAGAGCTCCGTGATCCCCTCCACCATGCACCGCTCTTTCATCTCCATCTGCCGTCCCGCCCGGACGGCCTCGTCCCCCTCCAGGGCATGGCGCAGGAGCATCAGTATCAGCAGGACCGTCTGCTCCGCCACGGCCCCGGCGTTGCAGCCCTTGTTGTTGCAGACGTAAATGCCCCGCTCCCGGGCGGCGGAGAGGTCAATGCGGTCAAACGCCACCCCCTCCGAGTGAATCAGCCGCAGGCAGGGCATGTGTTCCATCAGAGCAGCGGACACCACCGTGATGGCATCCACGAACAGCACCTCCGCATCAGCGCCGGCGGCCAGAATCTCTGCCTCCGTGCTGTCCTTGTCCAGAAATACCAGCTCCTGCTGCTGGATGAAGGGCATCGCGGGCTGATAGGCCCGGTAACGGGCCTCCGCACCCAGGATCACAATCTTCACGGATAACGCCTCCCTCTTTCGTTCAACTCCATTATAACATCCCCCCGGCGGTTGTCCACGGTGAAAACCCACGAAATCCGGCCGTACAAACGCCTCCGGCCCGTGCGTCCTGCCGTCAACAGCAGACTGGATATGCCAGGGCAAAAAAGGAGGGCGGAATCTGTCAAATCTGCCAGTTGCGGCGCCGGAGAAAATCCGGTACAATAGGTATGACTTTTATGGTATTACCTATTTTGAAATCAGAAAGAGGTGTGACTATGAGCGGTCAGCCGGCCCAGACCAAGACCATCCGCTCTCAGCTGCTTGCCGACATGAAGGACGGTGCCTACGCCAGCTGCGAGCGCCTGCCCCGGGAGAGTGTCCTGGCAGAGAAGCTGGGGATCAGCCGCACGCAGCTGCGGGACATTCTGGCCTCTCTGGAGCGGGAGGGCTTCATCACCCGCCGCCACGGAGTTGGCACCATCATCAACCGCCATGTGCTGAACGTCCAGACCCGCATGGACATTGAGGTAGAGTTCCTGGACATGATCCGCCAGAGCGGACATGAGCCGGCGGTGGCCTTTGTCCGGGTTTCCGATGGGACTGCCGATGCCCAGGTGGCCGCTCAGCTCCGCATTCCGGAGGACACCCCCATCATCCGCATCGCCCGGCTGTGCACCGCGGATGGCCGGCCCGCCATCTACTGCGAGGACGTGGTGGAAAAGGCCCTGGCCAAGGGGGATTACACCATCCAGGACTTCAAGCTCCCCATCTTCCACTTCCTCCAGCGGTTCTGCGGCATCTATCCCTATCTGGATCTGACAGACGTGCGGCCCGCCGCGGCGGATGCCGCCCTGGCGGAGATCTTCCAGGTGCCCATGGGCACGCCGCTGCTGAACATGGAAGAGGTGGACTATGACATCGACGGACGCCCCGTGTTCTGCTCCAGCGAGTATTTTGTGGACGGCATCTTCCGCCACACCGTCATGCGGAAAAAACTCTGAGCCGCAGAAAGGAGCGCTTGCGATGAAAAAAGTTGCCGTCATCATGGGCAGCGACAGTGACTGGCCCGTGGTCAAAGGGGCCTGTACCCAGCTGGACGCCCTGGACATCCCCTATGAGGCCCATATCCTCAGCGCCCACCGGACGCCGACCCAGGCGGCTGAGTTCGCCAAGTCCGCCCGGGAGCGGGGATTCGGCGTGGTCATCTGCGCCGCCGGCATGGCTGCCCATCTGGCGGGGGCCTTTGCCGCCAACACCACCCTGCCTGTCATCGGCATTCCCATGAAGGGGGGCGTCCTGGATGGACTGGATGCCCTGCTGGCCACAGTCCAGATGCCCGGCGGCATCCCGGTGGCTACGGTAGCACTGAACGGCGCGAAAAATGCTGCTGTGCTGGCCGCCCAGATCCTGGCGGTGGAGGACGAGGCCCTGACCCGGCGCCTGGAAGCGGAACGGCGGAAGATGGCGGAGCAGATCGCCGAGAAGGACGCCAAGCTCCAGGAGGAACTCCTGAAATCGTGAGAAATCGGAAATGAGGAATCGGAAAGTCTGGAGTCCGTCCTGACCGGACGGCTCAAAGTTCCGTATCCGCGCCATCCCGCGGCCGGATTTCTGATTTCTCATTTCTATTTTCTCTTTCCCTTCCGTTTTTCTAATGGTTTATCAATTGCCTATTCAAATATCTAATCTCTCAACAGAAAGAAAGGACGAACGCACCATGCAGAAGCTGGAACAGCTCTATGAGGGAAAGGCCAAGAAGGTCTTCCGCACCGACGACCCGGAACTTTACATCGTGGACTACAAGGACGACGCCACCGCCTTCAACGGCCTGAAGAAGGGCACCATTGCGGGCAAGGGCGTCATCAACAACCAGATGACCAACCATCTGATGCGGCGGATCGAAAAGGCCGGCATTCCCACCCACTTCGTTCAGGAGCTGAGTGAGCGGGAGACCCTGGTGAAGAAGGTCTCCATCGTGCCGCTGGAGGTTATCATCCGCAACCTCTCTGCCGGGTCCTTCGCCAAGCGGTACGGTGTAGAGGAGGGCATCGTATTCGACGCTCCCACCATCGAGTTCTCCTACAAGAACGACGAACTGGGAGATCCCCTGCTGAACAGCTATCACGCCCTGGCGCTGAAGCTGGCCACAGCGGAGGAGATCGAGACCATCAAGAAGTACGCCTTTGCCGTCAACGACATTCTCAAGGCCTTCTGGGCAGAGTGCGGCGTCACGCTGGTGGACTTCAAGCTGGAGTTCGGCAGACTGACCGACGGCACGATCGTTCTGGCGGACGAGATCAGCCCCGACACCTGCCGCCTCTGGGACGAAAAGACCCATGAGAAGCTGGACAAGGACCGCTTCCGCCGGGACCTGGGCGGCGTGGAGGGCGCCTATGCCGAGGTCATGCAGAGACTGCTTGCCCATGATGCCGACTGAACTGAGCGCCGTGCTCCCGGCCCGCCACATCCAAGAGGAGTGCGGCGTGTTCGGCGTGTACGCGCCGGAGACGACGGATGTGGCCCCCCTGGCCTATTACGCCCTGTACGCCCTCCAGCACCGGGGCCAAGAGAGCGCCGGCATCGCGGTGAACGATGATGGCGTGTTCACCGCGTACCGGGATGTGGGGCTGGTGAACGAGGTGTTTCCGGCGGAGCGGCTCCGCTCCCTGGGCACGGGCACCATCGCCGTAGGCCACGTGCGCTACGGCACCACCGGGTCCGACAACAAGCGGAACGTCCAGCCCATCCTGGTGAACCACTACAAGGGCCGCATGGCCCTGGCCCACAACGGCAACCTCACCAACTCCCACGCATTGCGCCAGGAGCTGGAGAGCCAGGGCTCCATCTTCCAGACCACCACGGACTCCGAGGTCATCGCCTACATCATCGTCCAGGAGCGTTTGCGCGCCCCCTCCATCGAGGAGGCGGTCTCCGCCGCCATGGACCGGATCGAGGGGGCCTACTCCCTGGTGATCTCCTCCCCCACCAAGCTCATCGCCGTCCGGGACCCCCACGGCTTCCGGCCGCTGTGCATGGGCCGACTGCGGGACGGGGGCGTGGTGTTCGCCTCCGAGTCCTGCGCCCTGGACGCCATCGGCGCCCGGTTCGAGCGGGACATCCTGCCCGGGGAGATCGTGGTGGCGGACAAGTCCGGCGTCAAGTCCGACACCCGCCACTGCGGCAAGGTCCCCAAGCGGCTCTGCGTGTTCGAGTTCATCTACTTCGCCCGGCCGGACTCCGTCATCGACGGGTCCAGCGTCCACGTGGCACGGCAGCGGGCCGGGGCCTTCCTGGCCCTGGAGCACCCGGTCCAGGCGGACATCGTCATCGGCGTGCCGGACTCCGGCCTGGACGCCGCCCTGGGCTACGCCCGGCAGAGCGGTATCCCCTACGGCATGGGGTTCATCAAGAACAAGTACATCGGCCGCACCTTCATCTCCCCCACTCAGGCCATGCGGGAAAACGAGGTCAATATCAAGCTGAACCCCATCCGCTCCGTGGTGGAGGGCAAGCGGGTAGTGCTGATCGACGACTCCATCGTCCGGGGCACCACCTGCCGCCGGACCATCGACCTGCTGCGGAAAGCCGGGGCGAAGGAGATCCACATGCGGGTCAGCGCGCCGCCCTTTGTGGCCGCCTGCTACTACGGCACGGACATCGATGACCCCAGCAAGCTCATCGCCAACAACCACTCGGTGGAGGAGATCGCAAAGATCATCGGTGTGGATTCCCTGGGGTATCTGAGCCTGCAGGACGTGGTGAAGCTGGCGGACAATACCCAGTGCGGCTTCTGCACCGCCTGCTTCGGCGGGGGCTACCCTACCGCCGTGCCCCAGGACGGCGGCAAAGACCGATTCGAGTGCAAGATCAGTGAGAGGGAGAGGACCTGATATGGAGAGTTATTCGGAGAGCTACCGGAAGTCCGGCGTGGACATCACCGCAGGCTACGCCGGTGTGAAGCTGATGGCCCCCCACGTGGCCCGGACCAGGATCCCCGGGGTAGTGTCCGGCATTGGGGGCTTTGGCGGGTTGTTCGCCCCGGACCTGACCGGCATACGTGAGCCGGTGCTGGTGTCCGGCACTGATGGGGTGGGCACCAAAATCCGCATCGCCCAGCTGCTGGACCGGCACGACACCGTGGGCGTGGACTGCGTGGCCATGTGCGTCAACGACATCATCTGCTGCGGGGCAAAGCCCCTGTTCTTTCTGGACTACATCGCCATCGGCAAGAATGTGCCGGAGAAGGTGGCCGCCATTGTCTCCGGCGTGGCAGAGGGCTGCGTCCAGGCGGGCTGCGCCCTCATCGGCGGCGAGACCGCCGAGCACCCCGGCATCATGGCGCCGGAGGACTACGACCTGGCGGGCTTTTCCGTGGGCATCGTGGACAAGGGCGATATCATCGACCCGGACCGGGTCCGCTCCGGGGACGTGGTGCTGGCCCTGCCCTCCTCGGGCCTCCACTCCAACGGATTCTCCCTGGTGCGGAAGGTCTTTCACGTGGAGCATGCCAATCTGACGGTCTACTGTGAAGATCTGGGGGAGAGCCTGGGCGAGGCCCTGCTGACCCCCACCCGCATCTATGTGAAGCCGGTGCTGGCCGCCATCGACGCGGCAGAGGTCCACGGCATCAGCCACATCACCGGCGGGGGCTTTTATGAGAACATCCCCCGGTGCCTGCCGGATGGGATGACGGTGAAAATTGAGAAGGCTGCCGTCCGGACGCCACCCATCTTCAAAATGCTCCGGGAGACCGGCCACATCCCGGAGCGGGACATGTTCAACACCTTCAACATGGGGGTCGGCATGGCGGTGATCGTCTCCCGGGACACGGCGGACCAGGCCCTCTCCGCCCTGGCCCAGCACGGCTGCCCCGGCTATGTGATAGGTGAGGTGATCTCCGGAGAGGAACGGGTGATCCTATGCTGAACAAGGCCCGTATCGCTGTGCTGGTCTCCGGCGGCGGCACCAACCTGGAGGCGCTGCTGAACGCTCAGGAAACAGGCGCCCTGCCCCACGGGGAGATCGTGCTGGTCCTCTCCAGCAATCCCGAAGCCTACGCTCTGGAGCGGGCAAAGCGCCGCGGCGTGCCTGCCATTCCCCTGTCTCGGAAGCAGCTGGGGCAGGAGCCGTTTGAGGCGGCGCTGATGGAGGCGCTGACGCAGTACCGGGTGGATCTGGTCGTGCTGGCCGGGTTCCTGTCCATCCTGTCCGCGGACTTCGTCCGTCGCTGGCCGGACCGGATCGTCAACGTCCATCCCTCCCTGATCCCCGCCTTCTGTGGAAAGGGGTATTACGGGCTGAAGGTCCATGAGGCAGCCCTCCGCCGTGGCGTCAAGGTCACCGGCGCTACCGTCCATCTGGTGAACGAGATCCCGGACGGGGGGCGCATCCTGCTGCAGAAAGCGGTGGACATCCTGCCCGGCGACACGCCGGAAACCTTGCAGCGCCGGGTCATGGAACAGGCGGAGTGGGTGCTGCTGCCCCAGGCCGCAGAACAGCTGGCCGCCCACATCGCCACGGAAAAGGAGGAGCATCTGTGAAACAGGATTTATGTGCCCTGCTGCGGGGCAATCCCTATCCCGGCCGTGGGATCGTGCTGGGCATGACGCCGGACGGCAAGTCGTCCGTGGCCGTCTATTTCATCATGGGCCGCAGCGCCAACAGCCGCAACCGCGTCTTCGCGGAGGAGCCGGACGGCATCCGTACCCAGGCGGCGGACCCCGCCAGGATGGAGGACCCCAGCCTCATCATCTACCACCCGGTACGGCAGATGGGCCGGGGACTCATCGTCACCAACGGGGACCAGACGGACACCATCCTGGAGTTTTTAAAGCAGGGCCTTCCCATGGAGCAGGCCCTCCGCACGCGGGAATTCGAGCCGGACGGTCCCAACTGGACCCCGCGGATTTCCGGGCTGCTGGGGCCCAACGGCAGTTACAAGCTGTCCATCCTGAAAGCCGCCGACGGGACCGGCAGACGCTGCCTGCGGCAGACCTTCGAGTATCCCGGCCAGCCGGGGACCGGCCACTTCCTCCACACCTACGCCGGAGACGGCGATCCCCTGCCCTCCTTTGCCGGAGAGCCGGAGCAGGTGGCCGTGGAAGGGGACATTGACAGCCTCGCCAGCGCCGTTTGGGACGCTCTGGACGAGGCCAACAGGATCTCCCTCTTCGTCCGCTTCACAGACCTGGAGACCCGGGACTTCCAGCAGCGCATCGTCAACAAGTATTCCGGAAAGGAGACCCAGGCATGAACGAACTGGAACTGAAATACGGCTGCAATCCCAACCAGAAGCCCGCCCGCATCTTCATGCGGGACGGGTCCGACCTGCCCCTCACGGTGCTGAACGGCAAGCCGGGATACATCAACTTTCTGGACGCGCTGAACGCCTGGCAGCTGGTGCGGGAACTGAAAGAAGCCACCGGCCTGCCCGCCGCCGCGTCCTTCAAGCACGTGTCCCCCGCCGGGGCCGCCGTGGGCAACCCCCTCAGGGATGTGGAGCGGCAGATGTACTTTGTGGAGGAGGGCGCAGACCTCTCCCCCATCGCCTGTGCCTACATCCGGGCCCGGGGTGCGGACCGGCTGTGCTCCTACGGGGACTGGGCGGCCCTCTCCGATGTGTGCGACGCCGCCACTGCCCGGTATCTGAAATATGAGGTGTCCGACGGCATCATCGCCCCCGGCTACACCGACGAAGCCCTGGAGATATTGAAAACCAAGAAGAAGGGCAATTACAACGTCGTGCAGATCGACCCGGACTACGTCCCCGCCCCCCAGGAGTACAAGGACGCGTTCGGCGTCACCTTCCAACAGGGGCGGAACAACTTTGAGATCAATGAGGCGCTCCTCACCAACCTTGTCACGGAGAACAAGGACCTGCCGGAAGCGGCCAAGCGGGACATGATCGTGGCCCTCATCACCCTGAAATACACCCAGTCCAACTCCGTCTGCTACGTGAAGGACGGACAGGCCATCGGCGTGGGAGCAGGCCAGCAGAGCCGCATCCACTGCACCCGCCTGGCGGGCACCAAGGCGGACACCTGGTGGCTCCGCCACCATCCCAAGGTGCTGGGCCTGCAATTCGTGGAGAACATTCGCCGCCCGGACCGGGATAACGCCATCGATGTATATCTCTCCGACGAGTATGAGGACGTGCTGGCGGAGGGCATCTGGCAGAAGACCTTCGCCGTGCGCCCCGATCCCCTGACGGCGGAGGAGAAAAAAGCCTGGATCGCAGCCCTCACCGGCGTCACATGCGGCTCCGACGCCTTCTTCCCCTTCGGCGATAATGTGGAGCGGGCGAGAAAATCCGGCGTCCAGTACATCGTTGAGCCCGGCGGTTCCATCCGGGACGACCATGTCATTGAAACAGCCAACAAATACGGCATGGTGATGGCGTTTACAGGGATGCGGCTGTTCCACCACTGAGCGTCTTTGAAGAGAAGCGGGCCTGTCCGGCATCCTGCCGCCGGGTCTGCCGAGTCTGGGCCCGGATAGGGACAATGAAGTTTCCTTTTCTGATTTGCGATGGCAAATCAACCGGGAAAGCCTGCCCGGTTTTCCCCGGTCTCTCTTCACACTGTTTTATGCACGAAGCAAGGAGGACGATTCGATGGATCTTCTCGTAGTAGGCGGCGGCGGCCGGGAGCACGCCATCATCAAAAAACTGAAAGAAAATCCGGTGGTGGAGACGATTTACGCCCTGCCGGGCAACGGCGGCATCGCCGCTGACGCCGTTTGTGTGCCGGAGATCGGCGCCACGGAAATCGGCGCCATCGTGGACTTCGCCGTCTCCCACGCCGTGGGGTTCGCGGTGGTGGCGCCGGACGATCCTCTGGCTCTGGGGTGTGTGGACGCCCTCCACGCCGCGGGCATCCCCTGCTTCGGGCCGGACGCCAGAGCCGCCCGGATCGAGTCCAGCAAGGTCTTTGCCAAGGACCTGATGAAAAAATATCACATCCCCACCGCCCAATATGAGGTGTTCGATACGTCCGCTGCGGCGCTCGCCTATTTGAAAACCGCCTCCTTCCCCATCGTCATCAAGGCGGACGGTCTGGCCCTGGGCAAGGGCGTGCTGATCTCCCGGTCCTATGAAGAGGCAGAGGATGCCGTCAGGACCATGATGGAGGACCGGGCCTTCGGGGACTCCGGCAGCCGGGTGGTGATCGAGGAGTTTTTGACTGGCCCGGAGGTCAGCGTCCTGGCTTTCACCGACGGCACCGCCATCGCCCCCATGGTGTCCTCCATGGACCACAAGCGGGCGGGGGACGGAGATACTGGCCCCAACACCGGCGGCATGGGCACCGTGGCTCCCAACCCCTGCTACACCGAGGACATCGCCCGGGTGTGCATGGACACCATCTTCCTGCCCACTCTGGCCGCCATGCGGGCGGAAAGCTGCCCCTTCAAGGGCTGCCTGTACTTCGGTTTGATGCTGACCCCGGACGGGCCCAAGGTCATCGAGTACAACTGCCGCTTCGGGGACCCGGAGACCCAGGTGGTGCTGCCCCTGCTGAAAACAGACCTGCTGACGGTCATGCAGGCGGTGGAAAGCGAGACCCTGGGATCGCTCACCGTGGAGTGGCGGCACGCCTCCGCCGCCTGTGTGATCTTGGCCTCCGGCGGGTATCCAGGGCACTACGAAAAGGGTAAGCCCATCTCTCTGCCCGCGTCGGCACCGGGAAACGTGACCATCTACCACGCCGGGGACAGACTGGACGAGAATGGGCAGCTGGTCACCAGCGGCGGCCGGGTACTGGGCGTCACCGCCACCGGTCCCACTTTGCGGCAGGCTTTGCACGACGCCTACGCCGCCGCCAGGGCGGTGGACTTTGACGGCAAATACCTGCGCCATGACATCGGCCAGCGGGCTCTGGCGGCTCTGGCGGACTGAAACGCATATTTTGATGAGCGCCCAACCGGCGCCGGGAGGTCATACGATGGTAAGACGGATCTATGTGGAAAAGAAGCCGGGGCTCCGGCAGGAGGCCCGGGGCCTGCTGCACGAGCTGCAGACCGTGGTGGGCGTCTCCGCCTTGGAGGACCTGCGCCTGCTGAACCGCTATGACGTGGAGGGCCTGGACGAGGCCGCCTTCCGCCGGGCGGTGGGGACAGTGTTCTCTGAGCCTCAGGTGGACGATACTGCCGCAGCCCTGCCCGCCGGGGACTGCATCGCCTTCGGCGTGGAGCCCCTGCCGGGACAGTTCGACCAGCGGGCGGACTCCGCCGCCCAGTGTATTCAGCTGATGACTCAGGAGGAGCGGCCCACGGTCCGCACCGCCAGGATCTATCTGCTCTTCGGTCCCCTGACGGCGGCGGATGTGGACGCGGTGAAGCGGTATGTCCTCAACCCCGTGGAGTGCCGGGAGGCGTCTTTGGACCTGCCGGAGCGGCTGGCGGCAGAGACCGCCGTCCCGGCAGACGTGGAAACGGTCACGGGCTTCACTGCCCTGGACCGGGCGGGCCTGGATACCCTGCTGGCGCGGCTGGGTCTCGCCATGGACCTGGAGGACCTGTCGTTCCTCCAGGCATACTTCCGGGACACGGAGCGCCGGGACCCCACCCTGACGGAGATCCGGGTGGTGGACACCTACTGGTCCGACCACTGCCGCCACACCACGTTCTCCACCCATCTGGACCACGTGGAGATCAACGATCCGGCGGTCCAGGCCGCCTATAACCGGTATCTGGCCGCCCGGGAGGAGGTCCATGGGCCGGAGAAAGCCGCCCAGCGGCCACAGACCCTCATGGATATCGCCACCATCGGCGCCAAGGTGCTGAAGCGACGGGGGCTTCTGCCGGAAATTGACGAGAGTGAGGAGATCAACGCCTGCTCCATCCATGTCGCCGCCCAGGTGAACGGCAAGCCCCAGGACTGGCTGCTGATGTTCAAGAACGAAACCCACAACCACCCCACGGAGATCGAGCCCTTCGGCGGCGCGGCCACCTGCATCGGCGGCTGCATCCGGGATCCCCTGTCCGGCCGGGCCTACGTCCACCAGGCCATGCGGCTCACCGGCTGCGGCGACCCCCGGACGCCGGTGGCGGAGACCCTGTCCGGCAAGCTGCCCCAGCGCAAGCTCGCCCAGACCGCCGCGGCGGGCTACTCCTCCTACGGCAACCAGATCGGCCTGGCCACAGGGCTGGTCAGCGAGGTATATCACCCCGGCTACATCGCCAAGCATTTGGAGTGCGGCGTGGTGGTGGCCGCCGCCCCGGCGGAGAATGTGGTCCGCGAACGGCCCCAGCCCGGGGACGTGGTGATCCTGCTGGGGGGGCGCACCGGCCGGGACGGCATCGGCGGCGCCACCGGCTCCTCCAAGAGCCACAACAGGCAGTCTCTCACCACCATGGCCAGCGAGGTCCAGAAGGGCAACGCCCCGGAGGAGCGGAAGATCCAGCGGCTGTTCCGGGATGGGAATGTCACCCGGCTCATCAAGCGGTGTAACGACTTCGGCGCAGGCGGCGTATCCGTGGCCGTGGGTGAGCTGGCGGACGGCCTGGATATCGATCTGGACGCAGTGCGGAAGAAGTACGACGGCCTGGACGGCACCGAGCTGGCCATCTCCGAGTCCCAGGAGCGAATGGCAGTGGTGGTGGCCCGGTCAAACGCAGACCGATTCATCGCCGCCGCGGAGGCGGAGAATCTGGAAGCGTACCCCGTGGCGGTGGTGACGGCGTCCCCCCGGATGGTGATGCGCTGGCGGGGCAGGACCATCGTGGACCTGAGCCGGGACTTCCTGAACACCAACGGCGCCGTGAAGCACGCCCGGGCGGCGGTTCCTGCCCCCATTCCCGCGTCCCCGGTCTCCCAGGATGCCGAAAACTCCTCCCTCCGCTCCATAGCCTCCAGTCTGGCGTCCGCCTCCCGCAGAGGGCTGGCGGAGCGGTTCGATTCCACCATCGGCTGTGGCAGCGTGTTGATGCCCTTCGGCGGCAGAAATCAGAGAACCCCCGCCCAGGTGATGGCCGCCCTTCTGCCGGTGCTGCCGGGGCAGGAGACGGACCAGGCCAGCGTTATGGCCTGGGGCTTCGACCCGGAGGCTATGGCGGCGGACCCCTACCGGGGGACCTATAACGGTGTGGTCACCTCCCTTGCCAAGCTGGTGGCCGCCGGGGCAGACTATCGAAGGGCCTACCTCACCCTCCAGGAGTTCTTTGAAAAGCTCCGGGAGGACCCCGCACGCTGGGGCAAGCCCTTCGCCGCCCTGCTGGGGGCTCTGGACGCCCAGCTGGACTTCGGCGCGGCGGCCATCGGCGGCAAGGACTCCATGTCCGGCACCTTCAACGATCTGGACGTGCCCCCCACCCTCATCTCCTTTGCCATCGCCCCCATCCGGGCCGGGGAGGTGCTCTCCCCCGAGTTCAAGGAGGCGGGACATCCGGTGTACCTCTTTGCTCCCGCCAACGGCGGCGCCCAGAGCCAGAGGGAAGCCTGGGAGACCTTCCACCAGCTTTGCCGGGCGGGCAGGGTGTGCTCCGCCTGGGCGGTGGAGCACGGCATCGCCGAGGGGATTATGCAGATGTCCTTCGGTAACTCCATCGGCTTTCAGGCCGATGGGCGTGAGATCGCCTGGGACCTGCCATGCCCTGGCGCCATTATGGCGGAGCTGACGGAGGACACAGACCTCCTCTGCGCCGTCAGGCTGGGCACCACCACGGCGGAGCCGGTCCTCACCACCGGCGCTGACAGCGTCCCCATCGACGAGCTGCTCTCCCTGAACGAGTCCGTGCTGGAGGATGTATACCCCAGCCGAGTCCCTGCCGATCCTGCGCCGGTGCCGGTACTGGAGGCCCCGGCCTTCTCCCGCGCCGCTCCCCGGACAGGTACGGCAAAGCCAAAGGTGCTGATTCCTGTGTTTCCCGGCACCAACTGCGAGTACGACAGCGCCCGGGCGGCGCTACGGGCTGGCCTGGAGCCGCAGATCCTGGTGCTGAATAATCAGACGCCGGACCATGTGGCGGCATCCGCCGCCCGGTTTGCCCAGGCAGCCCGGAGCAGTCAGATCCTCTTCCTGCCCGGCGGCTTCTCCGGCGGCGACGAGCCAGACGGCTCCGGCAAGTTCATCACCGCCTTTCTCCGGTCCCCCCAGGCCGCAGACGCGGTGATGGACCTGCTGCAAAACCGGGATGGCCTCGTCCTGGGCATCTGCAACGGCTTCCAGGCCCTCATCAAGCTGGGGCTGGTGCCCTTCGGAGAAATCCGGGACACAGATGCCGCCTGCCCCACGCTGACTTACAATGTCATCGGCCGCCACCAGTCCCGGATCGTCCGGACCCGGGTGGCCTCCAACCGGTCCCCCTGGCTGACCAAGGTCCAGGTGGGGGACATCGTCAGCGTCCCCATCTCCCACGGGGAAGGGCGGTTCCTCTGCCCGCCGGATCTCTTGGCACAGTTGGCGGAAAACGGCCAGATCGCCACCCAATACGTGGACCTGGACGGCCATCCCACCATGGATATCGACGGCAACCCCAACGGCTCCGTCTGGTCGGTAGAGGGCATCACCTCACCCGACGGCCGGGTCTTCGGCAAGATGGGGCACGCCGAGCGGGTGGGGCCCTGCCTGTACCGAAATATCCCGGGGAATTACGATCTTGGCCTGTTCGATGCCGCAAAGGACTATTTTTCTCTCTAACGGTTGACAGACCGGCCGGAACCGGGTATCATATCTGAAACATCCGCCGGGAGGTTCTTGAATATGGATTCAACCGTTGTGATCGAACCGGCCTATAATGCCCTCTCAGACGTTCGGGCCCTGTTTGAGGCGTACACCGCCATGCTGGTGACGCACGACCCAGCTTTTCAAATCTATCTGGACATCCAGCACTATGCGGACGAGCTGCGCGCCCCCGCCGCCAAGTACGCCCCGCCGGACGGACGGCTGTACCTGGCCCGGGTGGACGGGCGGGCGGTGGGCTGTATCGCCCTGCGGCGGCTGGACGGCGAGCGATGCGAAATGAAGCGCCTGTACGTCCAGCCGCAGTACCGGGGCCGGGGGCTTGCCCGGCAGCTGATCCGCCGGATCATAGAGGACGCGCGGCAGATCGGCTACCGCTGTATGCTGCTGGACACCCTGCCGGTTCTGGAGGATGCCGTCCGCCTCTACCGGCAGCTGGGATTTTACGAGATCCCCTGCTACAACGACAGCCCTGTGGAGTCCACACTGTTTTTCCAGCTGGACCTGTAAATCCAGCTTCCACTTGAAATCTGATGAAATGAGGTGGCCCTATGGCTTATTTTTTCTCCGAGCCCTCCCGTACCTTCAGTGAGTACCTGCTGGTGCCCGGCTACTCCTCCGCGGAGTGCATTCCCGCAAACGTCTCCCTCAAGACCCCGGTGGTGAAGTACCGGCGGGGGGATGAGCCCGCTCTCACCATGAACGTGCCCATGGTCTCCGCTGTCATGCAGGCGGTATCCGGAGAGCAGATGGGCATCGCCCTGGCGAAGGAGGGCGGCATCGCCTTCATCTATGTCTCCCAGCCCATCGAGCAGCAGGCGGAGATGGTACGGAGGGTGAAGAACTACAAGGCGGGCTTTGTCATCAGCGACTCCAATCTCCGCCTGGGGGACACGCTGGCGGACGTGCTGGCCTTGAAGGAACGGACCGGCCACTCCACCATGGCGGTCACGGATGACGGCACCGGCACCGGAAAGCTGCTGGGCCTCGTCACCAGCCGGGACTACCGGGTGAGCCGCATGGACCCGGCCACCCCGGTCAGCGAATTCATGACCCCGGCGGAGAAAATCGTCTCCGCCCCGGAGGGCACCAGCCTGAAGGCCGCCAATGATATCATCTGGGACCACAAGCTCAACGCCCTGCCCATCGTCTCCGCCGGCGGGCATCTGGTGAGCTTCGTGTTCCGGAAGGACTACGACTCCCACAAGGGCAACCCCCTGGAGCTGCTGGACAGTCAGAAGCGGTATGTGGTGGGCGCCGGCATCAACTCCCGGGACTATGAGGAACGGGTGCCCGCCCTGGTGGAGGCCGGCGCGGACGTGCTGGTGATCGACTCCTCCGAGGGCTACTCCGAGTGGCAGAAGCGGACCCTGGCCTGGATCCGCTCCCGCTATGGCGACACCGTGAAGGTGGGCGCCGGCAACGTGGTGGATGGCGAGGGCTTCCGCTTCCTGGCGGATTGCGGTGCCGACTTCGTGAAGGTGGGCATCGGCGGCGGCTCCATCTGCATCACCCGGGAGACCAAGGGCATCGGCCGGGGCCAGGCCACGGCAGTCATCGATGTGACGGCAGAGCGGGACCGGTATTTTGCCGAGACCGGCGTCTACGTGCCCATCTGTGCCGACGGCGGCATTGTCCAGGACTACCACATCACCCTGGCCCTGGCCATGGGCGCGGACTTCTGTATGCTGGGGCGGTATTTCTCCCGGTTCGACGAGTCCCCCACCAGCAAGGTGCTGATCGGCGGCAGCTATATGAAGGAGTACTGGGGCGAGGGCAGCGCCCGGGCCCGGAACTGGCAGCGGTACGACCTGGGCGGAGCAGCCAAGCTCTCCTTCGAGGAGGGCGTGGACTCCTACGTGCCCTATGCCGGCAAGCTGTCGGACGGCATGGCCACCACCCTTTCCAAGGTGCGGTCCACCATGTGCAACTGCGGCGCGCTGACCATCCCGGAACTGCGGGAGAAGGCCAAGTTGACCCTGGTGTCCTCCGTCTCCATTGTGGAGGGCGGAGCCCATGACGTGCTGCTGAAGGACACCACCAATTCGGGGAATCAGCGGAGCTGAGAGATTTTTCCTGCCAGAAAATACGAGGCGGCTGGCCTTCCGTCCAGCCGCTTTTTTATGGGTCTCACATGGGGGGATTCAGCCGCGATGACGGCTTGTCCCAATGCACATTCCAAAAGAACGCCTTTTGTCGCGCTCCGGCACGTGCATGCAAAGTTGCTGTATGGGGGCGGCATGAGAGGGTGCCTGCAGGTTTACGATGGCATCCCGGCGGGCGCGGCGGAGTGCCGCAGAGACTTGGCAGTTGATTCCCGCGGCGAAGTGCCGACCAAAATCAGGGTGTAAGGACGCCCTCGATCTGCCTCTGTTTTTCTGTCTCGCGCTGCGGCGCTCTCAGTATTTGCGACACCAGTGTTCCGCTGGTTTCCCTCCTTCTGCGCGCTCCGCTTGCCCGCATCGGGCACGCCGCAACCGTAAGGCGGCACAGCCGTCAACGGATGCGCAGTCGCTGCGCGCTCCCCTGGCGGTCGTAGGGGCCGCCCTTTTTGGGAGGGAAATAACGGGACGTTTCCGCATCAGCCCTTCCTGCGCCCTTACGGGGATAAGGTCTTTAATAGTTCTTCTCCTGTGACCCCCAGCTGCGCTTCATCACTTGCAAACGGGATCCGCAGCAGTGCTTCTCCGTCTACTTTATAAATATATATGTAAATGCCGGAACCGATGTCCTGGGTATCGCCCAAAAATGAAAGGACCTCTTCTCGCGTCATGGTCGGTGTCAATTCCCTGACCTGTTCTGATGTCACCTGTGTTGGCCTTTGTATCGGTTCTCCGCTATCTGGCAGCAGGTTCAGAATTTCTTCCGTCAGCAGGCTGCTTTCTCCCGCATCCATCGTTTTCACGGCCTCTTTGATTTCCGTGCGGGAGTAGTCGCTCAGATCTTCAACAGGGATCCCGAGGGAACGCAGATAATCCACTGCCGCATGATACTGAATGGTATCCATGGCGAATACGGTCAGCGGCGCCGCAAGCAGCAGGCATAAACAGGCCGCGATCACTTTCCACTTAAACCGCCTCCGCCTCTCGGCTTTGGGATTTGCTCCGGCCTCTTTCACATAGTTCTCATTGATGTCACCGAGGACTTCGCAAAATTCCTCTCTTTTCACAGGTCAAAGCCCCTTTCCTGAAGATAGTTGTGTAATTTCAGCCGGAGGCGATTCAGTGTTACGGATACATGGTTCTCCGTCATTCCAAACCGGGACGCGATCTTGGAAACCGGATCGAAATACCAGTACCGGCAGACAAAAATGCGCCTCTTATCCGCTGGAAGCCTCTCCAAAAAAGTGTCGATCGCCCTTACAAGTTCCCTGCGGTCCACTGCCCGCTCCACGTTGTCCGTGTCGGATACGAGCTCCGCAATTTCATCCAGCACAGCCGGGGCCTCTCCGCCGCCTCGTTTCTCCGCGGTATGATGCTTGTATCGGTTCAGGGACAAGTTTCTCGTGAGCTTCCCCAGGAATGCGGACAGAACCCTGGGCCTGTGGGGCGGCATAGAGGTCCATGCACACAGATAGGTATCATTGACGCATTCTTCGGCGTCTTCCCGATTGCCCAGGATGTTCCAGGCGATCGAGTTACAGTAGTTTCCATATTTGCCGGATGTGGCGGGGATGGCCCGCTCATCTCGATCCCAGTATAACTGGACGATTGTTGTGTCATCCATCGGCTTTCACCTCGCTTCTTATTTACCCCTTCACTGATATACACAAGGTTTGCGATCAAATCTTACAGCTTGTTTCGGTCCCTTTTATCATATCATACGACCGCCGCGGCTGATGGGAAAAGGGACGCTTTGTCTCCCGGCCTTGCCATCCCGCGCCCGCTGTGGTATGCTGATAGCGCAAAGATAAAAACACGTCCCGGTTGGTAGTCCGGGAGCGGCCCATGTGCCGTCAGTAACCTGCCTCCTTGGTTGTCCGTTCTTTGTGCGAGACCTTTAAAGGAGGACACACGCATGGGCACAAGCAGGCTCACCATCCTGTTCGACGATCCCTTCTGGATCGGCCTGTACGAGCGGGAGGACGACACGGAGTACTCCGTCTGCCGGATCGTCTTCGGCGCGGAGCCCCGGGACCAGGAGGTCTACGCCTATCTTCTGGAACACTGGCGGACGCTGCGATTCAGCCCGCCCCGGCCAGGGACAGAGCATCTGCCCCCTCCCAAAAGCCCCAAGCGGCGCCAGCGGGAGGCCCGGCGGATGACCCAGGCCGCAGGGATCGGCACCAAGGCCCAGCAGGCCCTGAAGCTCCAACAGGAGCAGGGGAAGCAGGCCCGTCTCGCCCGCACCCGCCAACAGCGGGAGGCGGAGGAAGCGCGGAAGTTCCAGCTGCGGCAGGCGCGTCGAAAGGAAAAGCACAGAGGTCACTGACCTCTGTGCTTTTTTCGGGAACCGTTTTCATACGGGGGTTGCGAAGGCGGCAAACTCTGTTATAATAGCGGTGTTGAAAAATCGCCGCTCCGCTGGATACCGGGGCGAACTGGAAGGAGAACTGCGGGTATGAAGATCATCGACGCCCACCTGCACCTGTTTTCGGAAGATTCTGCCGAGGAGATGGCCCGGCAGGTGGGCCATCACAACAACGTAGACCATCTGCGGGAGGTCTATGGAGAACTGCACATTGCCCACGGCGTGGTGATGGGAAATCACAGTCTGGAGCTCCGGCGGCACGACTACCCCACAGACCTGTTCCACTACTGCGTGGGCCTGGACAGCAGCCTGCTGGAGGACGGAAGCCGGGTGATCCCGGACCTGCCGGACCGGGTGGAGGCGCACCTGCGGCGGGACAACTGCTGCGGCGTGAAGCTGTACCCCGGGTACAACAAGATCGCTCTGTCGGACCCCATGTACCAGCCCATCTACCGCCTGGCAGCCCGTTACGGTAAGCCGGTGGCCGTTCACATGGGGCTGACCGCCTTCTCCCGGGCCCATCTGAAATACTGCCACCCCCTGGCCCTGGATGAGGTGGCGGCAGACCATCCGGATACCCAGTTCGTTATGTGCCACTTCGGCAACCCCTTTCTGGAGGCCGCGGCGGCAGTGGTGGAGAAAAATCCCAATGTGGCCGCCGACCTGTCCGGCCTTCTGGAGGGGCGGGTGGACCTGGACGCCTATTTCCGGGAGCAGGCGGGCTACGTGTTCCTGCTGCGCACCTGGCTGACGGCCATCCAGTGCTGGGACAAGGTGATGTTCGGGACCGACTGGCCCATTGTCAACCTGGGAGAATATATCGGCTTTATCCGCCAGCTGGTGCCGGAGACACACTGGGAGCCGGTGTTCTTTGACAACGCCAACCGCATCTACGGCCTGGGGCTGTGAGACGGCAGCAAAAGAGGAGGCGCCCTTCGGCGCCTCCTCTTTTCTGATTTACGGATCGGATGCTCACTGATTCAGGATCTCCATGAACTCGTCACCGGTGATGGTCTCCTTTTCGTACAGATACCGGGCCAGCTCGTCCAGCTTCTCCCGGTTCTCCGAGAGGATTCGGTTAGCCTTTTCGTGCTGGCGCTTCACCAGCTCCACCACCTGCCGGTCGATCTCCGCCGCAGTCTCGGCGGAGCAGGCCAGGGAGGCGTCGCCCCCCAGGTACTGATTTTGCACTGTCTCCAGGGCCACCATGTCAAAGTCAGAGCTCATGCCGTACCGGGTAATCATGGCCCGGGCCAGCTTGGTGGCCTGCTCGATGTCATTGGAGGCGCCGGTGGAGGCGGAGTGGAAGACCAGCTCTTCCGCCGCCCGGCCGCCGGTAAGCGTGGCGATCTTGTTCTCCAGCTCCTCCTGGCTCATCAGGTAGTGGTTGCCCTCCTCCACCTGCACGGTGTAGCCCAGGGCGCCGGAGGTCCGGGGCACGATGGTGATCTTCTGTACAGGGGCGGAATTGGTCTGCTTGGCCGCGACCAAAGCGTGGCCGATCTCGTGGTAGGCCACCACCTTCTTCTCCTGGTCTGTCAGGATGGCGTTCTTCTTCTGGTAGCCTGCGATGACCACCTCGATGCTCTCTTCCAGATCTGCCTGGGCAGCAAAGCGGCGGCCGTCCCGGACAGCCCGCAGCGCCGCCTCGTTGACGATGTTGGCCAGCTCTGCGCCGCTGGCGCCGGATGCCATTCGGGCCACCTTGCCCCAATCCACGTCCTCCGCCACCTTGATCTTTTTGGCGTGGACCTTCAGAATATCCTCCCGGCCCTGTAGGTCCGGCAGCTCCACCGGCACCCGCCGGTCAAACCGGCCGGGCCGGGTCAGGGCGGGGTCCAGGGACTCCGGCCGGTTGGTGGCCGCCAGGATGATGACGCCGGTATTGCCCTCAAAGCCGTCCATCTCGGTCAGCAGCTGGTTCAGGGTCTGCTCCCGCTCGTCGTTTCCGCCATAGGCGCCGGAATTCCGCTTCTGGCCGATGGCGTCGATCTCGTCGATGAACACGATGCAGGGAGCCTTCTCCTTGGCCTGCTTGAACAGGTCCCGCACCTTGCTGGCGCCCATGCCCACGAACATTTCCACGAAGTCGGAGCCGGAGATGGAGAAGAAGGGCACGTTGGCCTCGCCTGCCACGGCCTTGGCCAGCATGGTCTTGCCGGTGCCGGGGGGGCCTACCAGCAGGATGCCCTTGGGCATGGTGGCGCCGATCTCCTGATACTTCTTTGGATCGTGGAGGTACTCCACGATCTCCTTGAGATTGTCCTTGGCCTCGTCCTCTCCGGCCACGTCGGAGAATTTGATGCCCTCAGAGGACTTGACATACACCTTGGCGTTGGACTTGCCGAAGGCCATGGCGTTGGGGCCGCCCATGTTCTTCATCATGCGCCGGGAGAGATACTGCCCCAGGGCAACAAAGATGACGATGGGCAGGATCCAGGTCAGCAGAAAGCTGAGGATGGGATCCGTCTGCTGGATGACTTGGCCGGAGAACTCCGCGCCGGAGTCCTTCAGCATCTGTTTCAGGTCCGGATCCGGGATCATGCCGGTGGAGTAGACGGCGGTCTCATCCTTGTTGGTAAAGACGATCTGGTTCTCCTGCTCCTGGATCTCCACTTGGCCCAGATCCTGGTTTTCCGCCATGTCCATGAAGGTGCCGTAATCCACCTCCTGGATCTGCTGGCGGGCCATCCAGGGCATGGCCAGGAAGTTGAACAGCAGCAGAATCAGCATGGCCACGCAGTAGTAAAAAATCAAGGGCCGTTTCGGGGGTCTGACTTCTTTCATACGGGATGTTCCTTTCCTTGTTGTTCCTCACAGTTCATCTGTTGGTCCATGGCGGCCAGGGCCGCCAGCAGGGCGCTGCGCACGCCCTGGGCCGCGAAGTCGATGGCGTACTCCGCGAAAAGGGCCGCTGCCTCCGCCCGCTCCTCCTGCGGGTCCTCTTCCCCGTGCATCAGGCGGGGCAACCTGTCCCGCAGCAGCTCCTCCATCCGTTTGGAGTAGTCCCGCTGGACGCCCGCCAGCTCCGCCACTGCCGGGGAGCGGCAGCCCTCCGCGCTCTGCTCCAGCAGCAGGGCGTTTTCCCGATAGTCATCCAGCACGTCCGCCAGCAGGTGCCGGATCTTCTCGTGGTCCGCCCCCTGGCACAGCTCCAGGCGGCTTCTCAGCAGGCCGTACTGATGCTCCAGCTCGCAGAGCTTCACGGCAAACATTCCATCTCTCAATTCCATGCGCGCACTCCTTTCCGGTCACTGCGCTGTATCCGCTCTCTTGCTGTGGTTATACCACATCCGCTCCGTGCGTGCCACTGGCAGAGGAGGCTGTCTGTCCTGACAAAAATGCCCGCGTGTCAAGCTCTTTGACACGCGGGCACATCTGTCAGGTTTCCGGAGGGCGGACCATCTCGCCGGACAGCAGGCGGAACAGCTGATCCGCCAGCTCCTGCCGGTCCAGATCCCGCTGGCGGCAGTTCTCCAGCAGCAGTCCGGTCATCCCATAGGCATAGAAATCCAGGGCAATCTTCCAGTCCCCGGCCCGGAGGGCGGGCGTTCCCCGCCGCTCCCGCAGGCTGTCCGCCAGGTATGTACGGGTGGCGTCCACCATGATCCGCTCTATGGCCTCCCGCCGCTGGGAGTTCAGCAGCCGCTGAACCAGGGGCTGGGATTCTACGGCAAAATCCACGAAGACGCCCAGGGCCTCCTGGGGGGTGGCGGCGTTCAGGCTCTCGCGCACCAGTCGCTGGACTCCCTGCTGAGCCGCCCACTCCACCACATCCACAATGTCCTTGAAGTGGTAGTAAAACGTCTGACGGGAGATCCCACAGACCTCCACCAGGTCCTTCACGGTGATCTTGTCTGCATCCTTCCGGCGAATGAGCTCCAGCAGTGCATCCGCCACAGCGGCCTTCACATCCAGCGGCACGGTCTTTCCTCCCTTTCAGATCCTGTGTTTTATCATACCGGAAATCCGCCGCCTTTGGCAAGTCCTCTCGCCACAAAATTTCACCAGTAGACAGGAACGGGCTTCCTGTTCCCCCTACGGGGATTTTCCTCTTGATTTTTACGGTAGCATTCCATATACTAGGTTATATTGATATGGTGTGACGGAATGGGCACACCATATCATCCGATCCGGCGGACAGGTCTGCCGGCCCTGCATGAGAGAAAGGTTTGGAGATGTGACCATGACACCCCAAAAAATCGCCCTGCTCACGGATTCCTGTGCGGACCTCTCCCCTCAACTGGCGGCGGAAAACCAGGTCTTTGTCGTGCCCCTGCGGATCCTGTGCAAAGACGGAGAGTACCGGGACGGCGTGGACATCCACGCCGCCGACATCTATGCCCGGCTGCGGTCCGGAGAGCTGCCTCAGACCTCCCTGCCCGCCGCTCAGGACATTTCGGACGCCTTTGACGCCATCGCCGCGGCGGGGTATGACGGGGTCATCGCCCTGATGCTCTCCGGCGGCCTATCCGGCACCTACAACATGGTGCGGCTGCTGGCGGAGGAGCGGAGGGACCTGACCATTCGGGTATATGACTCCGTCAGCGGGTCTCTGGGCACCGGTATGATGATCCTCCAGCTGGCAGAGGAGCTGCGGCAGGGGATGGACTGGCAGACGCTGACAGAGCGCCGGGTGCCCTGGTTGATCCAGAACACCTTCCCCTTTTTCTCCGTGGACACGCTGGAGTATCTGCAGAAAGGCGGCCGCATCGGCAAGGTGACGGCCATGGCGGGCACCATGCTCCAGATCAAGCCCCTCATCACCTTCGCCGCCGACGGGCAGCTCCAGTCCATTGCCAAGGTCCGGGGCCGGAACCTGGTGATCCGCAAGCTCATCGAGCTGGTGACGCAGTCCCACAACGGCGCGGCGCGGTACAATCTGGCGGTGGCCAACGGCGGCGCTCCGGCGGAGATGGAGGTTCTGCAGGGCAAGCTCACCACCGCCCTGCCAAACTACGACCACATCTGGAGCGGCGAGCTGGATGGTACGTTGAGCGTCTACATCGGCGACGGCGTGCTGGGAGCCGCGGTACAGAGACTGGAATAGAGCGTGAAGATAAAGGATCGGAAACAAAAGGCCCTGGCGGCCCAATGGCCCCGGGTCTTCTCAAAATATATCATATCTCTTTTATAGTTCTATGCTCAAGAAAAGAGGCAGTCCTGCGGCAAAAGCCGCAGGACTGCTTTTTTAAGGCGTGGCACATCCCATTGTCCCGCCGGATTCGGTCGTGCAGAGCTTTCGGAGACAGTGCTCCGGCAGGACTGAGGCCAGGGCCCCCGCCACGGCGGCGGTCTCTTCCCGGTCCAGGTCCAGGCCCAGGGCCGGCAGCCGCCGCTCCAGGTCCCGGAGGCCCGCTTGCAGCTGATGGGCCAGGGCCGCCCCCGTCTCCGTCAGGGTGATCTTGCCGTAGCGTTCCTTGGTCACCAGGTCCTTTTCCGCCAGGACAGCCAGCATCCGGGTGACGGAGGGGCGGGACACCTGGAGGACCCGGGCCACCTGGGTGGAGCTGACCGCCGCCTTTCCCTGGGACAGCTCGCCAATGGCCAACAGATACCGCAGATGCGCTTGGCTCAGTTCCATGAAATGGAACGCCTCCTTCCGCCCGGTGGGGCCGGGCTTCCGCTCGTCAGGAATGACGGGTATTTCCGCAGTGGCATCCGCCGCAGGCCCCGCAGTCGCCGCCGCAGGAGCAGCCGCCCTTTCCGTGACGCCGGTTGTAGATGCCCTTGCCTACGATGGCCGCAAAGACCACCAGGACGATGAGGGCCGCGATGATAGTGGGTGCGTTCATTGGCTGCTTCCTTTCTTATTTCAGGGCGGCGCGGCGTCCGGCGGCATCCACCGAGCGGATGGTCAGCCGCTCGTCCTCGTACTTGTTCTTACGGAACAGCAGGTACACAATGCCCACAACCAGGACCACGGCCACCACAGTGCCGATGCCGAAGGAGACCTCGCCGGTGATGAGGCCGCCGATCTGATAGACAATCAGGGAGACCACATAGGCGAACACGCACATATAGCCGATGGCAAAGGCGGTCCACTTGGCGTTGTTCATCTCCCGCTTGATGGCGCCCATGGCCGCGAAACAGGGGGCGCACAGCAGGTTGAAGATCATAAAGGAGTAGGCGGAAATGGCGGTGTAGTCCTGTGCCACCAGAGCCCAAATCTCGTCGCCGTTCTCACTGAGCTCCCCAGCGAAGTTGTACAGCACGCCGAAGGTGGCCACTACGTTCTCCTTGGCGATCAGGCCCGTGACCACGGCCACAGTGGCCCGCCAGTTGCCGAAGCCAAGGGGCGCGAAAATGAAGGCCACGGCACTGCCGATAGCGGCCAAGACGGAGTTATTCATGTCCTCCACCAGGCCGAAGGCGCCGTTCTCCCAGCCGAAGCCCTGGAGGAACCACAGGATGATAGAGGAGGCCAGGATCACCGTGCCGGCCCGCTTGATGAAGGACCAGCCCCGCTCCCAGGTGGCCCGCAGTACGTTGCCCACGGAGGGGATGTGGTAAGCAGGCAGCTCCATGACGAAGGGCGCCGGGTCGCCGGCGAACATCTTGGTCTTTTTCAGGATGATACCGGAGATGACGATGGCCGCCACACCGATGAAGTAAGCGGATGCGGCCACCAGGCCGGAGCCACCGAACAGGGCGCCGGCGATCAGGCCGATGATGGGCATCTTAGCGCCGCAGGGGATGAAGCAGGTGGTCATGACCGTCATGCGGCGGTCCCGCTCGTTCTCAATGGTCCGAGAGGCCATGACGCCGGGGACACCGCAGCCGGTGCCCACCAGCATGGGGATGAAGCTCTTGCCGGAGAGGCCGAACTTCCGGAAGATCCGGTCCATGATGAAGGCGATTCGCGCCATGTAGCCGATGTCCTCCAGAATGGCCAGCATCAGGAACAGCACCAGCATCTGGGGCACGAAGCCCAGCACCGCGCCGACACCGGCCAGGGCGCCGTCGCAGATCAGGCCCACGACCACTTCGTTGACGCCCCAGCCCTCCAGGGCGGCACGGGGGATCTCCACCAGCCAGGCAGTGCCCAGCACATCGTTGGTCCAGTCCGTCAGGAAGGTGCCGAAGGGACCCATGGCGATCCAATACACCGCGAACATCACCACGGCGAAGATGGGCAGGGCCAGGATCCGGTTGGTGACGATCTGGTCGATCTTGTCGGAGGTGGAGAGGCGATGTTTCTCGCCCTTCTTCTTGACGGCCTTCGTCACCAGATCGTTGATGTACGCATACCGCTGGTTGGTGATGATGCTCTCCGCGTCGTCATCCAGCTCCTTCTCGCAGTCCACGATGTGGTCCTCCAGGTGGGCCCGGAGGTCTGTGCTCAGGTTCAGGTCCGCCAGGACCTTCTCATCCCGCTCAAAGACCTTCACCGCGTACCAGCGGAGATATCGGTCGTCCACCATACCCTGGATGGACTCCTCGATGTGGGCGATGGCGTGCTCCACGCTGCCCGTGAACACGTGGGGCAGTTCAGCGGCGCGCTTCTGCTGGGCCATCTTGGCAGCCAGCTCCGCAGCCTCCACGCCGCCCTCGCCCTTCAGGGCGCTGATCTCCACCACCTGGCAGCCCAGGGCGTCACTCAGCTTCCTGGCGTCGATCTGGTCGCCGTTTCTGCGGACCAGGTCCATCATGTTCACCGCCACCACCACGGGCAGGCCCAGTTCGATCAGCTGGGTGGTCAGGTACAGGTTCCGCTCGATATTGGTGCCGTCCACGATGTTCAAAATGGCGTCGGGCTTCTCCTTCACCAGATAGTTCCGGGCCACCACTTCCTCCAGTGTATAGGGGGACAGGGAGTAAATGCCGGGCAGGTCCTGGATGACGATATCCTTGCGTCCCTTCAGCCGGCCCTCCTTCTTTTCCACTGTGACGCCGGGCCAGTTGCCCACGTACTGGTTGGAGCCGGTCAAGTCGTTGAACAGCGTAGTCTTGCCGCAGTTCGGATTGCCGGCCAGTGCGATCTTCATGTCCATCGTTCTCTCCTTCCAAAGTGTTAGTTTAGGCTAACTTTCATCCTGAAAAACAGCGGCAACAGCCGCCATTGATATTTCCACCGTCCCCGCATCATCCGGGAAAGGGGGGCCAGGGGAAACCTCCGGCTTCCCCGGTTCTTTCGCCAGTGGCGAAAGAACAAAATGAAATCATTTTCGGCAGGGCGTGTACCTGCCGAAAATCCCCCGACCCGTGCGTCCCTGGGGCGCACACACCAGTGGCCACCGTCACTGGTGTGGGGGAATAGTGGAGGCAGACCGCAGGTCTGCCGGAGCGTAAAGGGGGACGCAGTCCCCTCTTTAAGAGACCTCGATCTTCTCCGCGTCGGCCTTCCGCACACTGAGCTCATAGCCCCGCACATTCAGCTCCATCGGATCGCCCAGAGGCGCAACCTTGCGGACGTGGATCTCCACGCCCTTGGTAATGCCCATATCCATGATCCGGCGCTTGGTAGCGCCCTCTCCGTGGAGTTTGACCACTGTGGCGGTCTCCCCCACCTTGACATCTTTCAGGCTCTTCATATTCTTCCTCCTACTCTGCTCTCAAATCATGATCCGGTTCGCCATGGTCTTGTCCAATGCCACCCGGCTGTCCTTCACCTGCAGGATCAGATTGCCGGCCAGCTGGCTGACCACCGTGACATCACTGTTCACCACGAATCCCAGCTCCGCCAGATGCTGCCGGACCTCATCCCTGCCGGTGATCTTGCGGATCGTAACAGTCTCTCCCGGCCGGGCCATTGTCAGAGGCATCATAAAACCTCCCTCCTCTGCAAGACACTTCTTCCACTTGGATCTGTTCTGTGGTTAGCTCTTGCTAACCTTCTTTCGGTTTTGTAGTTTACCATGGCTAACCATGGCTGTCAAGCCCTTTTTCGGAAAAATTTGAAAGCCGTGAAAAAGGAGTCGGCCCCCGCGCGGCAGGCACACCGCGCGAGGGCCATGTTGAGGGGAAAAAAGGAGATAAGTATCAAAGAAAGATCTTTGATGAGCAAATGTTACCAGGCCGCCAGCTTGCGGCCCAACTCCCGGCAGGCCTCTCGGGCCTCTTCATTGGGAGAATCATTGGCGATCAGGCCCGCTTCGTCATACAGGTTGGCGCCCGCCGCCTCGCAGCGGCTGCACCACTCCCGCATCCATTGGCCGTCGCCCCAGCCGTAGGAGCCGAACAGGGCGATCTTCTTTCCGCCCAGAGAGCCCTCCAATCCGGCGAACATGGGTTCCACTTCGTCCTCCTCCAGCTGCTCGGCGCCCATGGCGGGGCAGCCGAAGGCCACGACACCAAATTCAGAAAACCGGGCGGCAGAGAACTCCCCAGGGGGCAGCATGGCGACCTCCGCACCGGACTCCCTGGCGCCGTCTGCGATGCAGTTGGCCATGGTCTCCGTGTTGCCGGTACCGCTCCAGTATACGATGGCTAATTTGTTCATAGCATTGCTTCCTTTCCAGCTTGTGTTGGAGCTCACGCTGCGATCAGCTGCGTGATGGCCGTGCCCTTCCGGAACTGCTCACAGCAGGCGGCAGTGCAGCGGCGGTATTGATCGAAACGCTTTTGTGCCGCCTCCGGGTCGCCGTAGGCCTTCCAGTATCCGCAGCAGGTGTAGTTCCTGCCCCGGTTCCGGATGAAGCCCACCACATCCTCCAGGGGGTAGCCCAGAAAGACGCCGATCTCATGGGGGAATTCCCGCTCCAGGCACAGCCGCCTGGAAAGCTGCCTCAGCAGCTCCTGACAGCTCTGATCCGCCCCATACCCCTGCCCCGCCAGAAAGGCGCGGGTGGATGGCTCCGAGAGGATCGACCGAAGCCATCCGGCCCGGTACAGGTAGATCAGACAAGCACCCGTCTGCGGACAGTATTTCAGGACCCGGATGGTGATGCCGTAAGGGGCCAGCTCTTTAGCCCAGCGGGCCGCGGCCTCCCGGGGCTGCCGCTTGTCAGCGCCCTGATACCGGAACAGGCTGGCCGGCTTCACACCCGCCAGCGTGGTGGCACATTGTTCCACCAGCACCGCTTCAAAGCTCCGTTCCATGACTGCCCTCCGTTCCTGCCGCCGAAGTTAGTTTCAGCAAACCCCAGCGTTGAAAGTATGGGCCGCTCCCGGCCCGCGCCGTTAGTTAGTTTTAACTAACCACAGGTAGAATATACCATAGCCGCTCTACTCTGTCAAGCCCCTTTTTCAATTTTTTCCGCATCCGGGAAAGCGCGCCGGGGATCCACGCAAAAAATTTGCAAAATCTGCCACCGTCCTCTATACTGAACCAAAAGACCTCTCCGGAAAGGAAATGCCTATGAAGATTCTGGTACTCTCGGATTCCCATGGCGCCGTCAGTCCCATGGAGCAGGCCGTGGAGCAGACCTCCCCGGACCTGATTCTGCATCTGGGGGACTGCTGGCGGGACGGGGAACGGCTCCACGACAGGTTTCCCTCCATCCCCCTGGAACAGGTTCCGGGCAACTGTGACTTCCGTCCCACAGAGCCGGCGGAACGGCTGCTGGAGCTGCGGGGCAAGCGTATTCTCCTGTGCCACGGCCACACCTACGGCGTGAAGCAGTCCCTGGTGACCGCGGGGTTTGCCGCGGAGGAACAACAGCTGGACCTCTTCCTCTTCGGCCACACCCACAGACCCCTGGTGGACCGGCGGGGCCGGACACTGTTCCTGAATCCCGGCAGCATCGGCGCCCCCACCCGCCCCTCCTATGGCGTAGTGACCATCCAGGACGGACAGTTGGACGGCCGGACATGGTGGCTCGCGTGAACACCCCTTGTCAAACCGGCGGTTTTCCTGTATAATGATCGTACTCAGTTGGACATGGGAGGAGAACCCTGCATGGATATCGCCTCAATCGCCCTCCATTTTCTGTGCGCGGCTGTCGCCGGTTTTCTTATCATGAGCATCTTCGGCGTTCAGGCCCTGGTGGCGCTTTGCTCCTCCATCTCCCTGGCCAGACGCCGGAAGCACCAGGTCCCGGCCTTTGATCTGGCGCTGGCACTCCGCCGGATCGCCTGGCGCACGGTGATCGGCTTTCTGGGCGTGGCCGTGATTTCCGCGCTGATGATCTGGCTCACCGCCGCCCCCGGCACCTTTGGATATCTCTTCGGTATGATTTTGTCCTTTCTGAAGAATCTGAATCGGATGACGCCCAACGACCGGAAGAATCAGCGCCGGTTTGAGAAGATGTTCGCGGACTGCTACCCGTACGAGGACGAGCTAGACGGGGACGATGATTTTTGATCGGGAGAAACAACGCCCCGGAGCATTGCTCCGGGGCGTTTTCTTAATGTCCGCAGGTATCGCAATGTCCTTCGCAAGCCCGCAGTTCCTCTCCGTAGGGGATGCTGTTCCGGTCGTAGTAATCCCGGATAGCAGCCCGCACCGCCTCTTCCGCAAGGACAGAGCAGTGGAGCTTATGGGCCGGAAGGCCGTCCAGAGCCTCCACCACTGCCCGGTTGGTGAGCTGCAGGGCCTCGGAAACAGGCTTGCCCTTGATCATCTCCGTAGCCATAGAGCTGGTGGCGATGGCACTGCCGCAGCCGAAGGTGTTGAACTTTACATCGGTAATCACTTGGGTCTCCGGGTCCACCTGGATATACATCCGCATGATATCCCCGCACTTGGCGTTGCCCACCTCGCCCACGCCGTCGGCGTCGGGCAGCTTCCCCACGTTCCGGGGATGCTGGAAGTGGTCCATCACTTTATCACTATATAATGCCATAGTCATTGTCTCCTTTCAGATCAGATGCGGCCGCAGGCCGGTCTCCAGCTCGTCCCACACAGGGGACATGCCCCGCAGATAGGACACGATCCCCGGCAGGACCTCCAGGATATAGTCGATCTCCTCCGGCCGGTTCTCATGGCTCAGGCTCAGCCGGAGGGAGCCGTGAGCCACCTCGTGGGGCCGCCCCAGGGCCAGCAGCACGTGGCTGGGGTCCAGGGAGCCGGAGGTACAGGCGCTGCCGGAGGAGGCGGCGATGCCCTTTTCATCCAGCAGCAACAGCAGGGACTCCCCTTCGATCCCCTCGAAGCACACGTTCACATTCCCCGGCAGCCGCCGGGCCGAATCGCCGTTCAGCGCGGTGTGGGGGATGGCGGTAAGGCCGGCGATCAGCCTGTCCCGCAGAGGCGTGAGGTAGGCGGCGTTCTGTTCTATGGTGGCACAGGCCTCGTCAAAGGCGGCCGCAGCGCCGCAGATGCCGGGGATGTCCTCCGTGCCGCCCCGCATCCCCCGCTCCTGGGCACCGCCATGGATCAGCGTAGCCAGAGGAATACTGCGCCGGGCGTACAGCACTCCCACGCCCTTGGGCCCATGGAACTTATGGGCGGAGAGGGACAGCAGGTCCACCTGCATCGCCTCCACATCGATGGGCAGGTGGCCTGCCGCCTGGACCGCGTCCGTGTGAAACAGGACCCCCGCCTGGCGGCAGACGGCGCCGATCTCGGCAACGGGCTGGATGGTGCCGATCTCGTTGTTGGCAAACATGACGCTCACCAGACAAGTGTCCGGCCGGATGGCATCCCGGACCTGCTCCGCCGTCACCACGCCGTCCGGCGGAATGTCCAGCAGGGTTACTTCAAAGCCCTCCCGCTCCAGGGCCTGGAGGGTATGGAGCACGGCATGGTGCTCGAATTTCGTTGAGACGATATGACGTTTGCCCCGCTTCTCCCCCAAGGCCGCCGCGGTACGGAGGGCCTGGTTGTCCGCCTCGCTGCCGCCGGAGGTGAAGGTGATCTCCCGGGGATCCGCATGCAGGTTCCGTGCAAAGATCGCCCGGGCGGCCGCCAGCTTCTCCGCCGCCCGCTGTCCCGGCGTATGAAGGCTGGAAGGATTGCCGTAGATCTCCTGAAAGCAGGGCGTCATGGCCGCCAGCGCCGTGTCGCTCACCCGAGTGGTGGCCGCGTTGTCCGCGTAAATCTTCATCTGGTTCACTCCTTTTCCCAGTTAATTACTATGGTATAGTTATCTCACAAAAAATCCTATTTGTCAAGTAGGAATTCAGGGAAAATATACACGGCGGGTTTCCCCGCCGTGTATGTGGATGCAGTTTCAGATGGCCGCCGCCCCCTGCGGCGCGGTCTCCATAGAGCCGGATGCCGGGGCCGCCTGCCGGATTGTCTGCGCAGGCGCCAGCTCCGCCTCCGGCCCCTCCTGGCTCAGATACTCCTCCAGGCAGACGCCGGTGCGGTAGATGTCCGCTGCCGCCGCCTTGCCCACGTAACGGTAGTGCCAGGGCTCGTACCCGATGCCTGTGATGTCGCTCTTCTCCGAAGGATAACGGAGGATGAAGCCGTACTTCCAGCTGTTCTCCATCAGCCACTTCTGCTCCGCCGTGTCCTCCTGTTCCTCGTCCAGGATCTGATAGCCGGCGGCTACAATGTCCAGAGCCAGGCCGGTCTGGTGCTCGCTGGTGCCGGGCTTGGCCACCCACCGGGCGGCCTCCGCCTCCACCCGGTCCTCCGGCACACCGGAGGCCCGGACCCGCGCCACCTTGTTCCGGTACAGCCGGGTCTGGGTGGCCTCCGTCCGGTAAGCGGAGCAGACGATGGGGTTCAGGCCCGCCTCCCGGCAGTCGGAGAGCATGTCATCCAGATCATCATAGATCCGTTCGTCCACCTGGAGTCCATTGGATAACGTGGCCAGCTTGATCTCATATCCCTCCGGCACCGTGTGCCAAGGGTTCACCAGCAGCAGCTGCCAGTCCTCCTGCCCCCTCTGGTCTGCCGGAGCAAGCTGGGCCGCCGGGACAGTCTGGGGGATGTACGGTATCTCAGCCTCCGCCGCCAGGGCGGTTGGGGCCAGCACCAGAACCGCCGTCAGCAGGGCGCCGCAGCGAGTCAGGATTTTCTTTCGTATGTTCATATCGTTCCTTTCCGGCCGCGGACGGCCGTCTGATCTTCTTTGTTCTGTTTTTATGGTACAGCCTTCCGACCGCGAAAACAAGGGAGATTTTGTGAACGATTGGAAACAAAAAGAAACAAGCCCTCCAACAGAGGAAAACGTGAGGGGTGGAAATCAGAGATACGAAGAGGCAGCTTCTATCCAAACAGCAGCGCTCTTCGTTCTCAACTCTCGACCCTTCACGCTTCCCAGGGGATCCCCGCAAAAAGGCCGCCCTCCCGGGCGGCCTTTTTGCGCTTGATTTTGCAGAT
>ENA-UPWK01000355-UPWK01000355.1-human-gut-metagenome-genome-assembly--contig:-NODE-355-length-51169-cov-5.731504_pt1 | contig 51169 bp, 37 predicted proteins | sample MGYA00250048_ERZ773373 | MGnify/ENA primary metagenome ERZ773373 (study PRJEB29103, sample SAMN06112059) | human gut metagenome | biome: human gut; feature: ankylosing spondylitis patient; material... | reverse complement strand
CAGTGCTCGTCGTGTCCGTCCCTCGGCCCTACGGCTTCCCCGTCACAGCCTCCTTCCCAATCTTCTCACAATTCCTCTTCCTACCTCAAACTTTCCAACACTTCGCGGGTGGACTTGAGCATATAGTCGAAGTCCTCTTCGCTGAGCCAGTGCTGGAAGGGGAAGGATATCTGGCCGTCGAAGAAGGCGTCGGCGTTGGGGCAGTTGGCTTCCCCGAGTCCGAGCTTCTTGTAGAAATCGTAGCGGTCGAGCGGGATGTACTGCACCACGCACTTGATGCCCTTTTCTTCGGAAATGGCGTGCATGAAGGCGTCGCGCTTGCCGTTTTTCATGCAGCCCGCGAGCAGGTGGTAGTTGTGGCGGGTGGTGTCGTCGCGGAGGAACTCCAGCTCGGGGTAATCCTTGAGCGCGTCGATGAAACGGATGGCCCGGGCGCGCTTTTCGGCGTTGATCCGGTCGATGCGCTCAAGCATCTTGACGCCGAGGGCGCACTCGATTTCGCCGAGGCAGTAGTTGTTCGGCCAGAGCATGTCGCCGTCGAGCATGGGCATGTCCACATTGCCCATCGCCGGGGTCCAGTAGTTGGGCCGGGGCTCGGGATAGCCGCAGTGCCCGTTGTGGCGCAGGGCGGGCACCAGCGCGGCGAGCTTCGGGTCCTTGACCACCAGCATGCCGCCCTCGCCGAGCGTGGTAAGGTTCTTGTGGGAATGGAACGAGAAGATCGCCATGTCGCCCCACGCGCCCGACTTGATGCCGTTGATGTCCGCGCCGATGGACTGGGCCGCGTCTTCGATGACAAGCACGTTGTGCCGCTTCGCCACTTCCATGATCGCGGGCATGTCCGCCACGTAGCCGTACAGGTGCACGACGACGATGGCTTTCGTTCTGGGCGTGATGCACTTTTCGATGGTTTCGGCGTTGACCACATGCGTGACGGGATCGACGTCCGCCCAGACGAGCTTCGCGCCCTTTTTGGCGTAGGGGTAGGCCGAGGCGGTGAAGGTGTGCGAGGGGATGACGACTTCATCGCCGGGCTTGAAGTTGCAGAGCTGCGCGGAAAGCTCAAGCGCGGACACGCCGTTCATCACCGCAAAGCAATGCTCGGCCCCGATGTACTCGCCGAACGCCTTCTGGAAGGCTTGCAGATGCTTGCCCTGCGTCAGCGGTTCCGCGTTCCGCATGGCTTCCACGACCACAGCGATCTCGTCTTCGGTGTACTTGATCGCACGTCCGCTGAAATTGACTTTGATGTCCATAAGATGTCCTGTCTCTGATTGCCCAGTGCGGAACCCGAAACGGTATAGCCGCTTCGGGTTCCCTTATGTTTCTCGGGACAATTGGCGCTGCGGAGGGGGCCTCCGTCTCCCCGCTTAGCGGGTCAAGGGGCCGCATGGTCCCTCGCGGGGGCAAGCCCGCCGGGGGCGCTCCCGCTAGATGCTCTTGTAGCGTTCGATGAGGTTTTCCCTGGTGAGGATCTGCTTGAAGTCGGGGCCGAGGGCATTGGTGAGGGGCTTTTCGTGGACGATGCAGCCGCGATAGAGGCCTTCGTACTGCTCTTCGGTGAGATCCTTGCAGATGCCGGTGGGCAGGTTGACGCCCTGCCGTTCGATCATGGTGCGGAACTGTTTGTATTCTTTGGGGTAGATGTCCCCAAGGACGTTCAGGGCGAGGCAGTTGCCGAGGCCGTGGGCCACATGCAGGACGACGCCGAGCCCGGCGGAGAAGGGATGGATGACGCCCACGTTCCCGGCGGCCATGCCGCCGATGTAGGAGGCGATCATCATTTTTTCGCGGTTTTCTTCGCTCATCATGTCGTCGGAGAGGAAAATTTCCTCGCAGAGCTGCACGGCGCGTACGGAGAAGGCGTCGATGATGGCGTTGCGGTAGCTGCCCTGAAGCGATTCGACGCAGTGCATGAAGGTATCGATGCCGGTGTAGAAATACTGGTCGCGGGGAACGGTGGCGAGCAGGTCGGGATCGAGCAGGAGCTGATCATAGACCGTGTAGTCGCTGTTCATGCCCAGTTTGAGATTTTTGGGGATGTTGGTAAGGACACAGGTGCGGGAGCACTCGGAGCCCGTGCCGGAAAGGGTCGGGATGCCGATCTTGTAGACGGCGGGATTCTTGACGAGTTCCCAGCCCTGATAGTCTTCGGCCTTGCCGGGGTTGGTGAGCAGGTTGGCGACGGCCTTGGCGGTGTCGAGGGCGTTCCCTCCGCCGATGCCCACGACGCAGCAGGGGGTGCGGCTGTCGGCGGCGGATACGGCTTCCTTGAAGGCGTCGATGCGGGTGACTTCCGGCTCGGAACTGGAGTCGACGAAATGGAGCTGGTCGCCCTTTTCCATGGGCAGACGGCCGATCAGTTCATGATCGCGGAAGAAGTGGTCGACGAAATAGACGACCGGGCCGTCCACGGCTTCGCGGCGGGGTTTCAGCAAGTCGCCGAGCTGAGCCAGAGATCCCCGCCCGAACACATAGTAAGGAACGTTTTTTGTATTGCGATACATGGTAAAAGCCTCATAGGATGATTTTAGGAAACGATAACGGGCATTGTATGTTGAATCCGCCCGGGCCGCAAGCCGGAGCAAACGGCCCGTTCCGGCGGTTTTCCACCGATTTTTCCACGGGAGAGTGTATGTCAGGCAAAACTTCGATAGCGGTTCTCGGGGGCGGAAGCTGGGGTACGGCGCTGGCCCATCTGTTGGCCCATGCCGGGCATTCGGTGGCACTGCTGTTACGGGATACGGAGCAGGCCGCGCACATCAACGCGCACCATGAGAACCCGCGTTACCTGCGGGGCGTACCGCTGCATCCGGGCATCCGGGCTGTTGCCGGGGATACGGGCGGTCCGGAACAGGCGGAAGTGCTGGCGGGTATCTCCATTCTGGTCCTGTCGGTCCCTTGCCAAGCCATGCGGGGGACGCTTCGCCGGTTGGCGGGCGTTGTGCCCCCGGACTGCGTTCTTGTCAATACGGCAAAAGGAATCGAAGTTTCCGAGCTGGTTACGGTGGAGCGCATGGTCCGGGAAGAGCTGCCCGGATTCGTGGACCGCTATGCCGTCCTTTCCGGGCCGTCGTTCGCCCTTGAGGTGGCGACCTGCAAGCCCACGGCGGTGGTGCTCGGCTGCCGCGATGAGCGGCTTGGGGCGCGGCTGAGGGAAGTGTTCGCCACGCCGTGGTTCCGATCCTATTCCAGTACGGACGTGCCGGGCGTGGAGCTTGGCGGGGCGATCAAGAACGTCATCGCCATCGCTGCGGGCCTCAGCGACGGGCTCGGCTTCGGCCTGAATGCCCGGGCGGCGCTGGTCACGCGGGGCCTTGCGGAAACCAGCCGCCTTGGTGTGGCGCTTGGGGCGCGGGCGTCGACCTTCATGGGCCTTTCCGGGCTCGGGGATCTCATGCTCACCTGTTCGGGCGATCTGTCCCGCAACCGTCAGGTCGGGCTGCGCCTCGGGGCCGGTGAGAGCCTGGAAGACATCGCCTCATCCATGTGCATGGTGGCCGAAGGGGTCAAGACCACGCAGGCCGTGCACCGGCTGGCGCAGCGCCTCGGCGTGGACATGCCCGTGACCGGCACGATGTACAGCGTCTTGTATGAGGGGTTCGCGCCCCGCGAAGCTGTACAGGCCCTCATGGGCAGGCAGTTGAAGGAAGAATAGACGAGTAGAGTTGAGTGGGTGCGGTTTGTTTTTACCGTTGAGCGGTGGATGGGTGTTTCGTCCCGTCCGCCGTATTTTTAGATCGGGGTGGAGGCATGGGAAAAGAGTCTTGATGCGAAATGCCGTCTATTTGGTATATATTGACCATATGTATTCTCTTTATGCTTCGCTGTGCTCACATGTGGTGCATAAAACATCAGTTAACAGTATTTCTTATAACGTGTATAGCATGAAGAGATATTGTTGGATCGGTTGTGATGTTGCCTGTCGCGTTAAAGCCTGACGTCTGTTGCATCAGCATAAGAGCGCATATGGATAGCAATACTCTTCACAGGACGTTCTATATATATGAACTGTACGATGTGATTCTGTAATGCATTGTCTCGAATTTTGCTTGTTCAGAAGTGCACTACAAGAACTCTATTGGTAGATTTTTTTGAAGGAGATATTTTTATGATAAGATGAATACTTTTTTAAAAGATGTTTTTCTTCTTTATAATACGCCAATATAATGCTTTTATTTCATGCATCCATGACAAGGAGTTTCTTGTTTATCGGATCTTACCCTTTTCAGTGCCTTCTCATCATGTGATTGAAGCGTCGACAATACGGCCTTTTGTTGAAAGTTTGTCCTTTATTGCGTTTGGTTGTCGTGTTTTTGCTTTGCGGTTGCTTTATGGTGACTTGTTCGCGTCCTCGGTGCTCAGGGGGCTGCCGGAACGTCCGGCGGCTTCTTGAATGAAGCGATTTTTTAACCGCATTCTGGGGGGCAATGGAAGAGATGAACTACTTGGAAATTGCCAACAGCACGATGATGTGGATCGCTGCGGGGTTGGCGGTGGCTGTAGTGCTGGTTCAAGCCTTCATTTTCAGCAAAAAGTCCTACTCCACGAGCCTTGAAATGGGCCTGACCCGCGAGCAGATGAACGGTGCAAGAGCAACGCCATCACCGCCCTCGGCCCTTCTCTGGCCGTGCTCAGTGCGATGATCGCCCTGCTGGTTTCCTTGGGCGGGCCCAGTGCGTGGATGCGGCTGTCGTTCATCGGCTCGGCCATGTACGAGATGATGGCGGCCGGTTTCGGCACGCAGGCCGTGGGCGTTACCCTCGGCAAGGACCCCATGACCGGCATCGCTTTCGCCAATGCCGTATGGACCATGACCCTCGGGGCGCTTGGCTGGATCGTTTTCGCTACCGTCAGCGCGGACAAGATGGAGAAGGTGCAGAACAAATTTTCCGGCAACGACACCAAGCTCATGGGCGTCATCGCTTCCGGGGCCATTCTGGCTGCGTTTGGTTCCTTCAGCGCGGGGCACCTCATCTTCGCCCTGTTCGGCGGCATGCTGGTCGCCGTGATCTGGCCCTAGGCGTTCCGCGTGTAATCCCGTCCCTGCAGCATCCGACAAGAAGGACGCTTTATGAGCAACAATCATGTCATATACGAAAAAGAATATCTGCCCTTCATCATCAAGTGGGGACGCATCACCAACTGGACGGCGCTGGTCCTCTGTTTCTCCCCCGCCCTTGTGCTCGCCGTCGGGTTCGGGCTGATGCCGCCGTTTTCGGCTATTCCGAGCGGCTTCTTGGTCGTCACGAGCGCTCTGGTCCGTGGAGCCCATTTCCTATTTTCCGATCATCGGCGTGGTCGAGACATACATGGCCTTCGTCTCCGGCAACATCAGCAACCTCCGCATCCCCGCGTAATGCCCGCGAAAAGGTGGATGGGGGCCTGGGACGGACAGGGGCAGCATTGTCGCCACGCTGGGCATGGCCGTTTCCATCATCGTCAAGGTCATCATCCTCGCCCTCTACCTGCTCCTTGCCATCGGCGTGCGCAAAGGCATTATCCCCGGTTTCGCCTCGACGCTTATCGCTGTTTTCGCAAGCATCGCCATCGCGATCTTTTTCTATAAGAAGAACATCATCAAGTAAGGAGCCTGGATATGAGCAAAGGTATGATACTCGAATGGATAGACGCCAACCACAAGCCTTTTGATGATTTGGCTCTTGCCCACTGAAATAACCCGGAACTCGCTTATAAAGAATATGAGGCCATTCGCCTCCAGATGGATTTCTTGAGGGAACGGGGGGCGTCGTTACCCAGAAAGAGGGCATGCCCACCGCTTTTATGGCTGAATGGGGACCGGGGGCCTGTGATAGGCATCCTCGGCGAGTACGACGCGCTGGGCGGTCTGTCTCAGGCCGTTTCCGCCGCCAAGGAGCCGCTCCGTGAGGGCGAGCCCGGACATGGCTGCGGCCACAACCTCTTGGGCGTGTACAGCATGCTGGCGGCCTGTGCCGTCAAGGAAACCCTTGCCGCCGAAGGAAAAAGCGGTACGGTGCGCTACTACGGCTGCACTGCGGAAGAACAGCTTACGGGCAAGGCCGAGATGGCCAAGCTCGGCTACTTTGACGGGACGGACGTGTCCATCACCTGGCATCCTTGGGATGTCAGCACTGTTACCCACAGTACCATGACCGCGCTGTTCTCCGCGGAATTCCATTTCACAGGCCGCTCCGCCCATGCCGGGACTTCGCCGGAGGCCGGACACAGCGCCCTCGACGCGGTGGAGCTGATGAACGTCGGGGCCAACTATCTCCGGGAACACATGGTGGATCAGGACAGGCTGCACTATATGTTACTACCAACGGGGGCAGGAGCCCAATATCGTTCCCGCCGAGGCCGAGTTTTGGTGCTTCGGGCGTTCGCCGAGTAGTGAGGAATTGCAGTCTCTTTGGAAGCTCCTCAATAAAATAGCCCAAGGCGCGGCCCTGATGACGGAAACAGAAGTCAGTGAGCTGCTCGGCGGCTGTTACAACACGCTTCAAAACAAGGTCTGAATCGGGTGCTCGACGCGAACCTGAGAGCATTCGCCGGAACCATTCCTTTTGATGAAAGCGAACTGGCCTTTGCCGCCGAACTCCAGCAAACCCTGCCCCCGGCGCAAGTTGCGGCGGCGCTAGCGAGGGTCGTGGGCCTCTCGGAGTCGGATCAGGTTCTCGCCTCGACTCCGCTGCCCTGCTTTGATTCCGGGACATTCATCATGGGATCGAGCGACGTGGGTGACGTGGCGAACATCATGCCCACATCCATGCTGTGGGGCTGCGCATGGCCGGTAGACGTCGCCGCCCACACATGGCAGGCCGTGGCCAGCACGGGAAGTTCCATAGGCCTCAAAGGTTCCGTTTAGGCAGCCAAGGCCATGGCCGGAACCGTGTACGATCTGGCGAGCGATACATCCCTGATTGACGAAGCGAAGAAAGAATTTACGGCAAAGCGGGGCGGCAAGGCGTATTGCCCTGTTGAAGATTTGCTGGCCTAGGGTGGCAGGAAGGATGGACGTTGGCTCAGTGCAACTTCCCTAGTTGCCTGAGCCAACGTCTATTTTTGCCTATGCGCTAACTGAGTAAATCAAGCTTTTCTTCCTCGGACAAATGAGCTCTTCAGCATACCTTTTCTGAGGTCCAATCTTCCTTCGAAATCAAGTTAGAGGCTGTCCTAACTAAGTCTCATTGAAGCCAAATCAAACAAGCCGCAATCATAACCGATGCCTTAAAGGCAATAGAAAGTTTGTCGTACCGAGTTAAGACACGGCGAAACTTTTTGAGTTTTTCAAAAAACCATTCAACAAGATGTTGTTCTTTACACCCATGTCGGCCATGATCTCGCTGTTCCAAGCATTGTGCTTTAGGAGGGATGACCACCTCTAAGGTCGTTTGCTGGAACAATGTCGTTAGCATTCCCTGCTGTTAGCAGAATGCGTAACAGATTGCCCACAGCATCAACAACGGCGTGAACCTTGGTTGTCGTCCACCTTTACTCTGTCCAATATCTTGTTTGAAGAGATCCCTTTTGCGCCAAAACCGTGTTGGTGCAGCTTGATAAAAGAAGTATCGATAATAATGACTTCAGGATCGGTATTAATTGAAAGCAGTTTGAGAATGTCGTCCCACAAGATGTCATTGAACATCAATCGATCATCTTTGCGTTTTCGACCTCGCGTTTTCATACGGGCCTTTCCAACATAGGACCGATTATAGCCCATTTTTTTGGGATATATCGTGCCTGCTCATAAAAAAAGAACAATTATCTGATGAAAGTCTAGGGGCAAGACTCGTTATTTCCAATGGGGTGAAAACAGGGTATGCTGGGGAATGAGATATCTATGCGTACCTTGTTTTATCTTTCTGAGAGCCAGTTGGAGCGTCTCAAACCGTTCTTTTCCCGTTCCCATGGTGTACCCATGTCGATGACCAACGCGTCGTCAGCAGTATCATCTATGTTCAGGCATGGACTTCAGTAGAAGGATGCCCCTGAAGAATACGGGCCGCCCAAGACACTGTACAAATGGAGGGAGTGACACGGCTTGGTTGTGGGGGGGTGAAAGCTAGGGGATAACGCTCTACCCCCCCTTTGGAAAACCAAAAATGAAGCGTTTCCTTTCGACAAAACACTGTATAAGTGGCGGCATCTCATCGAAAATAAGTTAAGCAAGTTGAAGGGTTGTCCGCGTATCACAACCCGATATGACTGCTGTGCCCATATTTTTCTCAGCTATCTGCCTGGCCGCCACTGTTATCTCCTATCTCAATTAATGAGTCTTGTCCCTAGACATAGGGCACAACATTAAAAATATTTTGAAACGACCTCTATTACGATAGAGTATCCAGTAAAAATAGTGCTGCGTAGAATAGCCATCAGCGGGCCATAAAATTATTCTGAAGCTCCAAAATTTGAGGGCTTACATATGGCGAAAAGGTAGAAAACTGCAATAGCAGATGGAAAGAAGATAAGTGAATACGAAGAAGCTAACTCTTCATAGTATACGGCATCTGAGAACTTTTATTTTTTGAAAACACAAAGTTTCGTAAAGAAAAAACCGACAATAGGGTTAATAATACAATAGAGCAGGAAGGTCACAGTAGACGGCAAAACAAAAAAATCACCTACAGCCCCAAATCCATAGCTGAGAAGGAGCATTCCGAAAAACATGCGGAGAAAACGTCTGAATGTTGGTCGTGTTTTGAAAGTGTAGTGAGCATTCATGATAAAACTGAATACAACAGCAACGGTAAAAGCGCATGAATTGCCAACAGCCTGACTTGTTCCAAAGGAGATGGCAAGCGAAAAAAACAAAAAATGGATTCCTGTATTGAGAATTCCGATCAACCCATACGAAAAAAAATTCGATATGTTTTTATTTCTGAAGATTATCACGAGTTTTCTTTGTTTTTTTTATAATATATGTAGGTCTTCCCTTTATTTCTGTATAAATACGTCCGATATACTCACCAAGTACACCTATAGAAATTAGCTGTATTCCTCCTAAAAAAAGCAATGTGGTGATAAGTGATGCATAGCCTGGAATATCTATCCCAAATATAAATGTTTTAATAACGATATAGATACCATATATTAATGTACACCCTGAAATTATCATTCCCAGGAACATCCAAATACGTAGAGGAACAACACTGAAATCAAGGATACCATTCGTTGCAAGAGAAAGTAGTTTCAGAAAAGAAAATTTGCTCGTACCAGCTATTCTTTCTTTGACATCATAACGAATTGTTGCTGTTCGAAAACCTACCCAGGCATAGAGTCCCTTCATAAATCGACGTTTTTCAGGTAAAGCACACAGCGCTTCGACGACTTCTCGCGACATGAGACGAAAATCTCCGGCATCGCGAGGCATGTCACAGTCGCTGATAATATTTTCGATGTGATAAAAAAATGTTGTCGCTTTTTTGTATAACCAGCTTTCTGTTTCTCGAGAATTTCGAAGAGCAATGACAACATCGACATCGCCCTTATTGTATCTATCGATCAGATCAAAAATAATATGAGGTGGATGCTGCAAGTCCGCATCAATAGGAATAACCATATCCCCGTTAGATACTTGAAACCCTGCGGTTAGTGCCGCTTCCTTTCCAAAGTTTCTGGAAAACTCTAATACTGTGACTCTATTGTCAGAAGATGCTAGTCTATTAAGCAGTTCTGAACTGGCATCAGAACTTCCATCATTCACAAATATAAACTCATAATTATATATTGAATAATTATTACAAACAGTCTGTAACTCGTTAAAAAATAATTGTAAGCATGCACTTTCATTGAAGCATGGAATAATTATAGAAATAGTTTTGTTCATATTGTTTCCTAATTAAATATATTATACTTCTGTTAGGTGCCCACAGCTACACAATCATATCCCATAAATTAGGTTGAACTTTATAATAAGTATAAATATAAAATAGAGTACTAATAGAATTAAAACATTAATTTTTTAAAGGTAATATCCACATAATGGAACGTATTGCAGTATTCAATTGAGGGAATATACTTGTTGTATCAGTTTGTCTATTAATTATAAATGGTGTCCAAATTTTTTTATATTTATGGCCTTTTTAGATATATAAAATTATTTATTGTAATCCTTGTATATTGCATTGCTTTTCACTGGCTTGTTTGTAGAGGTTATTAAATTCTGGTCTTATTTTTTTCTTTGAATCTTTAAAAACACGTTCTACAAAACGGCAATAGGCATCATGTATATCTGATTCATATTTTTTATTGTAAATAAATTTTGTAAAATAAGCATCAAGTATTACATATTCTTCATCATGCCATTTTGATACTAATGGAATTTCCATGGGGCTTAACTGGACAATAGAGCGATTATCTAAATCGTTAATTAAATCTTTTTTTGTTTCAATTAACCCTTCATCAATAGTTTTAACAATATCATTACCTGTTCTATATGTATTTTTTTGACCAGTTACGCTACTACCTTCAGGTTGTGAATAAAGTGCAAAAAATACTTTTGTTGTATAGTAATGCCAATATGAAACATTTCTAAGATGTGGACGCTCATATGAATCAATCGAGCGAAGAAAAGATTTTACAGAAATATTATTTTTTTCCAAATCTTCCATAAAAAGTGAATAAGGTCTGGTGATTATTTTTAGTGACACATGTGTGTCCTGATCAAGTCGTGAAGTATTTATTAGCATAAGCATAGATGCTATGGTGGCAGTTGTAAGTAACAGATAGTGAAACAGTTCTTGTAAGAATTGTTTTGAGTTGATTTTAAAAGTTATATCATAAATATATCCAGCGTAAGCGATAAAAGATAGCACATATGAAGGGGAAAAATAATATTTTGCATTGAGATTTAAAATGAAAAATGAACATGCATACCCTATACTGCTTAACAAAATTATATCATGGATTTTAATAAAACAGAGTTTGTCTTTTGTTTTTAAATAGCCTATTAACCTTATTAATAAGATTAGCATGTTTAAAATGAGATAATAAGAGAATGATAGAACATATTGCATATTGTCAAAAAGTGTAAATGCGGATATCGTGAATGCATAATTTTTTGTTAGTGTATATGTACACAATACATACGCGATGATAAATATTATACAGTTTAAAAAAAGTAATGCATAGAATATTTTTTCTTTTCGTGTACAGGTTTTCCAGTTTAAAAGTCCTTTTAGGAATAATATCGGTAGAAAAATAATAAAACCAGGCTCCTTCATATATGTGAGTGTATATGCGCATAAAATAGAAAATAAATAATATATAGTATAATCTTTTTGTAATGCGAGCAAATAAAATATAAAAAACAAAATTACTAAAAAAATTAGACTTACATCAGGAAAAATAGTGTGTGATAACGTAGGAATCAACCCAACTGTTTTATCTCCAAGAATAATAAAAATGGGAAAAAGGCAAAGACTAATGGTTTTGTTTGAAATCATCGACATTAAGTATAACATACCTATAAAAATGATTACTATTTTTAAAGATTGTATATAATAAACAGCTGACATAATATATTGTATAGACCATGGAGCTCTAACAATTGGAAAAAATTCAATACCTGTAAGAAGATCAAAACGACTTGGGTAATATTTTAAAATAGGAACTTGTGGGATAAGTATTTTAAAAATTTGTTCGTGCTGATCTGAAAAAAAGAAATAAGGATATTCAAGTATTCTGCAAATAAATGATATACAGTATATTAATACTCCAGCACAAATAAAAAAAAGTAGTATTAGCTTGATATATTTTTTTATATTAACCATAAATAAATTCATTTGGTACCTCAAAGAGTCTATTGTTTTACAAAGAAGAATTTTTATTGTGTATAATAGAAGAATGGAAGAATGTTAAAACTACTCCTTCGAGAGTTGAGGTAAAGTCGGTAAAACTTAACAGATAAGTGATTGGTTTCGGTATGCTCTTTTAATCTTCTTTTCGAGGCGCATCACTTCGGATTAATATCTATGCCCTAATAGCACTTTTATTAAGATAACTAGATCTGGATGTTCACTATAAAATTGAAAATATTTATTAATAAGTTCTTGCTGTGTAATTTCTTCCCCTCCCAGATGAAAAACAAATGGATCGTCAAATGTCAATCCCAAGCTTTCAACAACACTAGGGAGAATGGGGAATGTCGTCGATGTAAATAATTCCTGGATATTGTAATTATTATGCCTTAACGGGAGAAGATCGTTCTCGACGTCGAGTAGATTAAAAATCTGATCGGCAATATGTAGAAGTAGAGCATTGGTGGGATGATTCAATGTCCAGAACAGCCGTTGCTCGCGAAAATGGCTACGTATGAAAGATTCTGTTCGAATATCAAGCGACATTTCTCTTCGTTTCAGTTCTTCAAGACCATCCATCGCTGCGGCCAGGCTGCCGATAGATACAGTAGGTTCAGAAAATCGAAGTATCGTATCCTCTACCGACAAACCTTCGATGAAAGATTTGAAGATAATTCTGCTATGATAATCAAATTGTTCAGTAAAATGACTACCGTCAGGATTCCGCAGGTAAAAAAGCTCTGGATTATAACCATTCCAGTAAGTCGGCGATACAGAGAGGCGGACGGCGTGTTGTGGGAGAAGGGATTTTAATGTTTCTGACCCTACACCGAGGTTATTTCTGTAAGACTCTTGAACGGGATGAAAAAGAAAAACATCTGTTGTAGCTAATTCGCTATGTAATATCGCTACTGTTTCTGGGGTGATTTCAAAGACCCCGGGGAAAACCTTCCAGGTAAACGCATTAGTAAAGTGGGTGGAATGTGAAAAGAGTTCAAGCAGACCGTTGGCTTGACAATTTCCGACGAAAAGCAGTTTTTTTTTGAATCTGTTGCCGCTAGACAATCTTCTCACAAAGTTGATTTCTGCAACAGCGATCAGATCGCATGTGTGCAACATGAAGCCTAGGCTGCGAATGTCAGAGCCTTGACCACATTTCTGTGGAGAGGCAAGTGGCTCTTTACTACGTAGGACAATGGTAAGGAAAGGGCCTTCACTAATAAAGATGTGCCGTGCAACAGGAATCGTCAACTCGGTGGTGTCATAAATATCTATATTTCGCATCTCTCGCCCGTTGATAACGACGCTCAGCGTTCGTTGCTGTGAACTACCAAGGTAAGGCGTGAGACGCAGTTTCAGTGTATAGTTCTGAGGCAACGTTCTAATGGTGAAGGATGCCTCCTGTTTTGCAGTCCATGCACCGTTTGACTCCAACTCATGCCAACCTTTCAGGTCAATGACGTGTTTGGCTCCGGGAACAAATGCTAATTCCTGTTTATGAGGTTTTCCGTAGGCATATTCTTTCCAATTCTTTCCAATTCCAGGTACTTTTTGCACAAGAGGGAAACATGAGGGAATAAAGGTGCCATCTGTGACGCTTGAGCTGGTCCATGCTGCCATTGCTACTTTTTGCACGGAAGGATCAATGTGAGACATGAGTGCATGGAATAATTTTTCTGGCACATTATGGCTGTTGAACATCTCCTTACACTCTTCATATGGTAAGGGAAAATGTGCGCTGAAGAGCTTATGGAGAATGTGGATCGATTCCTCTTCTCCTGTGAGTTGTACTTGGGTGTCAGACATTCCTCCATACCGGTATGCTGTAAAAATATAAGGGACTTCAACGGCCTTAGAGCCTCCAAGAATCAGTCTAAGAACAAGATCGTAATCTGCGGCACTCCGGTAGTTCTCATTGAAACGATATCTCATGAGTATTTCGCGCCGGGTAAACATAGCTTGGTGGCTCAGAGGCATTCTGACATAAAAACTCCCCATGGCTTGGGGTAGAACACCAATGTAGGTGTCATTTTTTAAATAAAAACAGCCAGAATAGGAGAAATCAGCTTTTGATAGTTCCAGTGCATGTATAGACATCGAAATCGCATAGTCAGAATTCCAGTAATCATCAGAGTTGAGATAGGCGACATATTTTCCAGAGGCGTGGTCAATGGCTTTGTTCATGGCATTGTAGATGCCGCTATCTTTTTCAGAAAAATAGGTAATCCAACCTTTGCGTTTGTATTCTTCGAGTAATTCAAGAGTGCCGTCATCAGATGCGCCATCAATGATGAGGTGTTCGATCTCTCCGGCATAACATTGTCGATGTACTGATTCTATACATTGGCGTAGATAGGATTCCCTTCCATTTCTGATAACATTTAAGGTCACAGTGGCTACGGTTATTTTAGGAGAAAACAATGCTCTTGTTTCTTGCATCTTAGTAACCATGATGTCTGTACAGCGCTTCCAAGAGAAGAGTTTTGCACGTTGAATACCTTTGGCAGATAGAGCCTCCCGAATGTCATGATTATAATAAAGTTCTGAAAAGGCGAGAATGTGTTGGTCAAGAGATTCAGGATCGATCATGATACCAGCATCACCGACAACTTCGGGGAGTGAAGTCGTATTGCTAGTGATGATAGGGGTATTACACTGCATAGCTTCGAGTGGAGGTAAACCAAAGCCTTCATAATGGGATGTATAGACAAAGAATACAGCGCCACTATACAAGGGAGATAGATCTTTGTCATCAATATAGCCGATGCGGATAATTTTATCCCTATATTGTGTATACTCTGGGAGTTCATTTATTAATAGCTCGTCAAATCCTTTCCATGGGGTTCCGGCCAGAACATAGACAAGATCGTCAATATTGTTCTGATTAATAAATTGAATAAAGGCTTTTATTGTCATGATGAGATTCTTTCTTGGCTCAAGTGAACATACAGAAAGAATATACGACATGTTTTTAGGAATAGAATATTTTTTTCGTATGTCGTGGACTTTTTCCTGCTCCTTGCAGGGGGAAAAGAGTTCACTGGCCGCCAGTGGAGTAACGGTGATTTTTTGACTATCAATGTGTGAAATGTATTTTATGTAATCCTGTCTGGTATATTCAGAATTTGCAAAAAAAAAGTCTGTCGGCAGAAGCTGCTCGAGCATTTTTTTGAACTCTGTCTGGCTATTATTTGTAAACCATTCTGGATGAATATATGGCATCAGATCATGTAGGAATAGGTAGCAAGTTATCCATGTACAATTTCGTATATAAGTTGGTACAGGACCGAATATGTTCAGGTAACAGTCGATAAAAGACAGATCTGAATCTTCATCAAGAATAGGACGTTTAAAATCGAGACCAGTAGCTTTTTTAAAATGGTGGCTCAGGAGTTCTTTTTGATTTTTATCGCAATAAAGAAAGAGTTGAATGTCATCTCGCTTGGCAAGTTGTTGAAAAGCATTCCATGCGACAAAGTAGACACCAGTACGAGAAGCTCCGGGGAAGATTCCAATAGCCAGAAGGGTGGCATCAAAGAGCAAATTTAACTTAGCTGTTTTTTTTTCTTCTTGTATCCAGTCGATAATTTTTGTTTTTTCCACGCGCCAGTGTTCGTAACCATTCAGTATATAATCTCTGCTGGCCCGCTGGATTTCCCGAATTTGCTCTTCGGTGTATTCTAGAGAAGTGATGGCATCCGGCTGGAATAAAAAACCCGTCTTCCCGTGTTCGATGTATTCATTCATTGTAGGGTGGTCGGCGGCGACGACACAGCGCCCGCGGGCCATGGCCTCGAGAAAGCTCATCCCAATGCCTTCATATACGCGGGGGGCAATATAGAACGCGGCAGCATCCATAGCTCGGTACATATCCATTTTCGTGGGAAACCACTCTGAAAATGTAATTTTTTCGCGTAAATATGGTTCAGGTGCAACAAACTGTTGAGTAGGATCTGGTGCGTTATGGATGTGGATATGGTCAAGCGTGGTCTTTTCAAAAAGCTGGGAAACAGTGTTGACGTTAATGGCATTTAGGCGCTGCCACAGGAAGGCAGAGTGAAGATCTCCTTCATCTGTTTCTGCAACAGGTTCTGGAAAATACTGGATATAACGAGAGTCTAGGCCTAGTGCGAGTAGTTCTTCGTGGAGTGTGCGGCTGAAATTAATAATCCGAAAGTCACTGTATTCTTGCCAGATTGGATCTGTTCTTCGAGGGGCACCGTCGAACATGGGGAAAAAGACGCCGTTTTGGAATTGTAGATTGGCGTTTAGTATCTGTCTTGGGGGCAGAACTTGCCAAAGAATGACGACATCAAAGGTTTTCTGCTTTAATTCTCTATAAATATCAATATCATCTTTGTAGGGATCAAACGAGAATACTGTAACGTCATACTGTGTGCCCAAAAGCTGTTGTATAAAAATGGAAGAACTGGTCTTCTCATGATAAGAATGGTCAATGAATAGCAGGGAAGGCATATCTAATTTCCTCCAATAGCAAAAAATATCGAGTTTACATACAATGACTATTACAGCAATCGGATATGACTCAAAAAAATTCCCAGTTTTCGGGGATCTTCGCCCATACCTAGCTCTTTAGGAGAAAGCAGCATTTCTTCAATCTCCAATTCAATACGCAGCTCCCCAGTACCGACAACTTCGGTGGGAAGGGAGACTGAAATTAACAGTGAACCGTTTACAGAGAATACTCCGCACAGGCTTCCATTGACAGATAGGTGTACTGTTCGGGCAAGAAAAGTTGAACAAGCCAGTTCCAGCATTTTTGCCCCGGGAGTGGTAAACAATGTGAACGAACTTCGATTTTTCGCGGACCAAGAGCCTTGTCCTTCGCAGGGTCGCCACCCGGAGAGATTAAAGGCGGTAGATTGACCAACGATAGAAGTGAAAGAGTCATTGAGTGTTCTTACAGGGGCAAACGGCGACAACTTTATATGGGACAGGTATATCCCGAGAATTCTAGTATCTTCACTGTGCCCTAGTTCTTTCGGCGAAAGTAAAGTTTCTTCAATCTTCAGTTCAATACGCAGCTCCCCGCTATCAACAACTTCAGCGGGGAGAAAAACCGACATCAAGTGTGAACCGCTTACACTGAATACTCCGCACGAGCTTCCATTGACAGATAAGTGTACTGTTCGAGAGAGAAAAGTCAAACAGGTTAATTCCAGGATTTTTGTCCCGGGAGTGGTAAACAATGTGAATGAGCTCTGATTTCTCGCGGACCAACAGCCTTGCCCTTCGAAGGGCCACCATCCGGAGAGGTTAAAGAAGAATTGATCGTTGAATGAACAATCGAGTTTTTCAATTGATGTAAGTGGGGTAAGTTTGATATTCGATAAGAAAACCCCAAGCATCCTGGCATCGTCATCAATCCCTAGTTGTTTCGGAGAGAGTAATGGTTTTTCCATGTCTAGTTCGATACGCAGCTCACCCTCTTTTATTCTATCCGGCGTCAGGCGGAGACAGATTTCTTCAGAAGTAGTTAAGTACAAGGAAGCTGTTATGTTGCTATTCACAGTGATATGCAAGAGAGACCCTGGCATTGCGTCCGCCAGATAAGGAGTCAGAGAAAGAATGAGTAGCTGCTCTTCTGGGCGTACAGCTAGAGTGAGTGAACTTTTTTGTTCCGCTGACCACACGCCATCGGGTTCTACGAGATTCCAACCCGACGCTTCGAGAGTGCAGCGTCTCAACCTAGAGGGGGCGGGGAGCAGATGTTTCCAGCTCATGAAGGTCTGAAAGCTGTTCCAGTGCTGGCTGTCACAGCTAGGTGTATGTTCCAATCGTTGTATTAGTGGAGTCTGTTTCGATGAAGCTTTCGTGGATATGGTTGTAACTTCTTTGCGGGACAGCTGCGTGACGTCGAGTCCTAACCCGGTGAGTGTAGTGTAAGTATGTTCATCGAAGGCAATGTAGAGTGCATTTCTCCAGATAAAGCAGTCTTCCTCGCGAACACCGTTAACTGGTGCATCTACAAGTACAAAAACTGTACGATGGCTATGCAGATCGGCCAAAGCTTCTGGAGCAGGGAACATATCGAAAACAACTATGAAGTCGAACAATGTATCACGGAAGGGCAGTAGTTCTTCGGAGATCTCTGTGGGGGGCATTCCGTTTAGAGTACAGGAAATCACATTGAACGCAGTACGGAATATCGATTTCATGTGCTGAGAGAGACTATTATCTGAAGATAAACTAATATGTTCCACGAACAACATAGTTCGTTTTTTTCTAGGGTGACCAGTTCTTGGATTGATGGCTTTTGCCCCTCGGCGGCTGTGGAGCGTATCGAAATAGACCGCCCGAAGTTGTTCGGCTGCACGCTCCCAAGTGAAATTTGTGCGGACATATTCGGAAAGAGCGGTTGTCTTTGGTTGCTCCAAAGCCGCAAGAATAGCTCTACGGATATTTTCAGGGCATTGTGGATCACAGTAAGTAACGAAACCGCCGAAATATTCCACTGTGCAGCCACCTGAAGTTATAATAAGACGGCAGCCTGCGGCGGCAGCTTCCAGTGCGGCAAGGCCCGGCGTCTCCAGCGTAGAGGTAAGGGCAAAAGCATCAGCCGCTGCATAAGCGGATCGGTGTAGAGTCCCTGCATGTTCAAGAGTCCCAACGAAGTGTACGGTTTGATCCGCTTCAGCATGGCAGAGGCTGGCATATTCCACCTCGCGTTCCTGTCCGGCGAGTACTAGGTGAAGCCCTGTACCCCGCAGAGCACGGATGAGATTCAGCTGGTTCTTGCGACGTTCAATATTGCCTACACACAGAATAAATGGCTCATCAAGTGAAAAACGTTCGCGGAACAATCTCGGATCGATCGGTTCGAAAAAAATCTCCTCCACACCGTTGACAATGGGCGTGAACAGTCGAGAATCCAGCAAGAACTGTTTTTGCAGTAACGTACATTCTGCCTTTGAGTTGGGAAGAATGTGATCGGCACAGTCGAGAATACGCTTGATTTCTTCGACAGGGTAGAGTTCTGGTTGATCTAGCCAGATGATCGGAGAAACAACAAGCGGCAGATGTCTATTGTGCCGAGTATACCATGGTATGTTCCAGCTTCCACCCATCACGGAAAAGCAATGAACGATATCTGCCTCGTCAAACTGGGGCCGCCATGGATTGTAACGTAAGACTCGGATTCCCTGTTTTTTCAGATGCTCTTCATAGCGAAGTAGCTGAATCTCACCACCACCGGGGCAGTCAAAAGCTGCCTGCCAAGTGCTGAACAGCACAGTGAGCGGCTTCTTTTTTCGGCGCGGGCGTCGTAGAGGGAGTCGTGAAAGTAACATTTCAGTGCTTTGTTTCCAAGTCAGCATTCGGATAGCGGAGGTGTTTGGGGTCATGCCCTTTGCATTGAGAGATAGCCAGTTGCGGACGGTTTTTGCTAGGTCTGCTGCATTACCCTCAAAATACAGAGCATGATCTTCCGCAATTTCTCGAAATACGGGGATATCCCGAAGAATAACGTTTTTGTGGTGATGAGCAGCCTCGACGACAGCGAGTCCGAAACCTTCTACTTCCGAAGCCATGATTACCGCATCTGCGGCTTCATACAATCGATTAAGATATGCGTCATTTGCGTTGTGGAACCAGAAGAACCGTTTTTCTTTCAGAGGGTGTTCACGCAGCCGGTTACAGAAGGCATCCATTTTCCACCCCTGTTTACCGACAAAAACAAGGTTGATATTTTCTCCTTCTGACCAAAGCTGTTCAAATGCCTCAAGTGCTAGGGCGTAGCCTTTGCGGGGTTCAATTGTACTTACCATGAGAAAGGTAGGGGCAGTATGAAGTTGCTTCAATGTTGTTTCAGCATCATGGGGGAGTCCGCTAGAAGGTTGAAGCGTTTTGATTTCACTACCTAGGTGAAACCATGAAACGTCAAGTGCTACTAACCGTTCGGGAGCATTTCGGTGTAGCCAGAGATTAAGTTCATCTGCCACAAAACGAGAAATGCATATGGCACCATCGCAATATGTGAGCATCCGCAGCCAATTTTCGAAAATATCTTTGGGAACAGCGCTATACTGTGGATGCGTGACAGGGATCAGATCATAAACAATCGTATAGATAGTAACACCTGTATTATGCATGATGCTGAGCTGATTACTCTGCTGGCTATTGGGATCAAGGCAGTTCAGATCAAGGCGCAGAAAAAAATCGCCCGGGTTGAAGGTAATAGGAGTATCGCTTTTCAGGGTATCATCCCACAGCCATTTCAGCCACATGTAATTATGGGCATGATAGAATACTCCCTCATCAAAAGAAAAGTAGACAGGCCGTACAACAAACCCCACCGGCGGTTTGCGGAGCATCTCACTAAGTACGCAGCGCACAACACGCTGAATGCCGGTTTTCATATCATTGATAGCAACATTTGTGATATCGACGAACAGCTGGCGGATGTTTTCATAACGAGAATCGGAGCGCGGCACTGCAGTGAGCGGAGGGATGGTTTCGGTAGGCAAAACAGGAAAACTTTTTGTTGCAACACTCATCTCCAAAGCTGAGAGGGTGCGCCTAGCGATGCTGTCCCATGAAAAACTCCGCTGACACTCCTCACAATGTTTGCGAAGCTGACACATAAAATCGGTGTTGCTCACGACCCGTGCTATAAGCGTGGATAGTGCCATCGGGTCGGTTGGGTCAAAACGCGCCTCAGGCCAAGTCATGACTTCGGGCAGGGATGTTCCGTTCGCGACAATGGATGGTGCCCCGCAACGCATAGCTTCGAGCACAGGGAGACCGAAGCCTTCTTCTTGCGAGGGAAAGACAAAGAGCTCACAGATCGAATAGAGGGAGACTAGGGTGTGGTCATCAATTCTGCCGGTAAAGATCACCCGATCCTCAGCGGGAGTCAGCGCGGATGCCTCGTTAATAAGTGTTTCGAGCTCAGGATTTTCATCCATTGCTAGTTTTTTGTCGACCGCTAGTACCAACTGGCGGTTTCGACGAAGGGCTTCGGGCAACATGAGATAGGCTCGGGTAAGTGCGACAATGTTTTTGCGGCGGTCGAAGCCTCCGGCATAGAAAACAAATTTATCCGTAATGCCTAGCCGGTTACATAGGTTCCTTTCTTCAGCTTTTGTCAAGTTCGCAGGTTTGAAAATCACGTCCGTATCCGTACCGATGCAAACAACTTCTTTGCTTGGGAACAGTTCTCTCGTTTCTTTGGTCGTGAATTCGGAGATGGCTAGAAACAGGCCGACATCCTCGAGGAGTTTCAGTTTGGCCCGATAGAGGGCGTTCTGGTTCGGATCGGCAAGATATCGTTCAGGGTGGCGTAGTGGCAGAAAATCGTAGGCAATGGCTGCAACTAGTGTCTGGCGGGAAAGTTCGGCAAGTGCGCAAGTAAAGTTCGCATCGCTCCCCTCGGCGAGTACCGTGGTGAGGATGACAACATCGGGCCGGAGCCCGAGCAGAAAACGCTCATAACAGGATTCGGCTTCTACGCGTGCTGAGGAAGGGGGGGCGACAGGAAATTGACTGTGATCCGGTCCATTCCAGATGCGAATGTATTCCGGCGCGATTAAACCCGAAAAAAAGGAGAACACCTCAGCTGCACCTTCCGGCAGCATGCCGTTCAGTGCCAGCACAATCTCATGCCCGTTTGAGTTGGCTAACAAGGCTGCGGCTAAGCCACGGGTATACCGCCCGATACCTCGTTTGCGGGAGTCCGTCTGTGCCCCCTGCATGTCAATCACAATCCGCATGAACTCTCCCCATTTTCTCTGTCGTCGATTTTTTCTGTGCAGTCAAAGCACATTAGTGCTTAGATATGCTGATATTGCAGTGGTTCTGTCCAACGCGTTCCAGGAAAAGAAGATTTCCGGTTCGCGGTGAGTTTTAATGCCGCTCATTAGTGTTGAGTATCTTGAAACATCGTGAAAATATCCGGGGACGGTCGGAAGTCCGACCGTCCCCATCTATACCGCGCGGTCGTGCGATACTCGTTTCATTATTCTTCGTAAAGAGGTACCTCAAAACCGGCACGAGCACACAATGCATCTCGGGCGGCTAAGGTGAGATCATGGACAATCATTTCCTTTACCATATTTTCAAAACTTGTACTTGGTTTCCAACCGAGCTTTGCATGCGCCTTTGTAGGATCGCCTAGCAGCGTTTCAACTTCGGAAGGGCGGTAGTAGCGAGGATCCGTGCGCACTATGATTTGCCCAGGCTTTAGTACGCAAGGCAATGAACTCTTTTCGGGCAACAGAGAGGCAAGGCGATCAGTATCTATGGCTTCGACGACAGCGTGCTCGTCAACACCTTCTCCAGCGAATTTTAGGCTGAGACCCAACACGGAAGCAGCGGCGCACACGAAATCGCGCACCGTGTATTGTCTGCCACTGGCGATGACGTAATCGTCGGGGGTCTCCTGCTGGAGCATGAGCCACTGCATTTCCACATAGTCGCGGGCATGGCCCCAGTCACGTTTTGAGTTCATATTACCAAGGTATAGGCAGTCGGTGAGGCCAAGGCACAGGCGTGCCAATGCACGGGTGATCTTGCGAGTAACGAAGGTCTCGCCGCGCAGAGGAGATTCGTGATTAAACAGAATACCGTTACAGGTGTACATGCCGTACGCTTCACGATAGTTCACCATAATCCAGTAGGCGTACAATTTGGCACAGGCATAGGGCGAACGAGGGTAAAAAGGAGTGCTTTCTCTCTGGGGGACTTCCTGCACTAGACCGAACAGTTCCGAGGTCGAAGCCTGATACACACGACTTTTTTTCTCCAGTCCGTTCAGACGGACAGCTTCGAGTAGGCGCAACGGGCCAATGGCATCCACTTCGGCCGTGTATTCCGGCATGTCAAAGGAAACCTGAACATGACTCTGTGCCGCCAGATTATAAATTTCATCCGGGCGTATTTCGGCCACTAGTCGGCTCAGATTCATGGCATCAGTCATATCGCCGTAATGCAGAAGTAGACCGGGAGTATCAGCGTGTACCCCTCCGTACAGGGAGTCCACACGTTCTGTATTGAACGACGAAGCACGCCGCCGAATTCCATGTACTTCATAGCCTTTCTCCAGCAGAAATTCCGCAAGATAAGCCCCATCCTGTCCAGTAACACCTGTGATCAATGCCGTTTTTTTCATGTGTATTCCTTTCTTATGAACATTTTTCTGAACGAATCAGACTGACTGTTTTAGTCGGTTATAGTCTGTCTTAACCATATTCCGACAGATAGTTTCTAAAGGGGTAGAGGCCTTCCAGTTGAGCAGCCGTAGAGCCTTGTTTGCGTCACCGACTAGTTCTACCCGTTCACACGACCGATAGAAGGCCGGATTGACACGTACACGGATAGCTCCGCTACGCCGATCTCGACCAATTTCTTCCTCTCCGGAACCTTCCCATGCAAGCTCTATGTCTACAGCCCCAGCAGCCAGCTCAACAAACTCACGCACTGAAGTTGTATGGCCACTGGCAAGAACATAGCAGTCCGAAGTTTCCTGTTGGAGCATACGCCAGACCGCGTCCATGTATTCCGGGGCATAGCCCCAATCGCGGCGGGCATCAAGATTACCCAATTCAAGGGGCGCTTGTGAGCCCGCCCTCATGGCGGCAAATGCACGGGTTATCTTGCGGGTGACAAATAGCTCATCCCGTAGAGGAGACTCATGGTTGAACAGGATGCCGTTACAGGCGAAAATATGATGATTTTCCCGGTAAATCACTGTATTCCAGTGGGCATATAGTTTGGCAGCTCCATAGGGGTTACGGGGATGAAAGGGGGTGTGCTCGTTCTGTGGTGCTGTACTGACCCTTCCGAACATCTCGCTGCTGCCAGCCTGAAAGAAGCGAATGTCCGTATTGATTTCGCGGATCGCTTCAAGCAGACGCAAGGGACCTACTCCCGTGGCAGAGGACATAGTTTCAAGCTGTCTAGGAGTCACCGGGACGAAGCTAGTCGCTGCAAAATTGTAAACCTCATCGGGGGTAGTTGTTTTGAGCAATTCTGTCAGATTATGCAGATTCTCAAGGTTCCCGTGGATGAGATGAAGGCGAGGGTGCCCCAGAATGCCGAGTTCATGCAGGCGCCACAGATGAAGACCAATGATATTTCGGGATGTTCCATGAACGATATAACCCTTCTCCAGCAGTAGCTGCGCTAGATACGCACCATCCTGTCCTGTGATACCTGTGATGAGTGCTATTTTCATCAAACGTTCCTTGGGCAGATATAGTTTTCCTTTCTGCCAGCTCTACCGTTTTAATTCAGTTCATTCTTCTGCGCAAAAAGCTGTGTAGACTAATATAGCAGGAAGGAACGTCCGAAATAAAATATTAAGCTCGTGGAAAGTGAAGACTTCCGTTCTCAATCCGAACCCATCCCTCTGCTGATGGGTTATAGTGCATAAAAGTCTGCTCCTGGTACCATTGTTGTGGAGAACAAGTGATGCCACTTTCCTTTGAAATCCAAGCACCCCACCAAGAAAATGTAGAGTTCGCGATGATGTGATGCCTACATAGAGACATTAGATGCATATCATGGTAACATGTCTGTTCTGACTGTAAATCCACGAAAATTACAGGGCTACCGGAAGTACAGATGTGTTCTCTGCACCAGTCCATATCATCACTAAATACAAATATGACTGCATCGGTAACACGTTCGATGATGTATTCAATTGCCTTTTTGTAATAATCCATATCGATGACGACAAAACGTTTTCTTCCCATTATTGAATCTTGTACAAGATAATCACCATGCCTGACATGGAGTGATATCGAGTTGGCATATTTTGTTATGCTATCCCGGATTGCTAGACATTCCGGAGGAAGCTCTGGGAAAGCGAAGTCTTGGATAAGCTGTTCCCGAATATCCTTGAAGTATCTTTCGCATAGAAAATTTCCATGGATATACGCAGGGGGGGTGATGTTGGAAAAATCTTCCCAATAGACATCAAGCCCTATGGAGTCCAGTGTTGTGTCTGAAAAGGTGTTTTCCTTTATTTGACTATAGTTAGGTGTTTTTGGCTTTGCGACACAGATACATGAAAGTGGTTCTGGCCAAAGATTGAAATTAGCGAGCCATGTGCTATATTCCCCAACATTATCCTGTGTAAAACCATTGATTTCTTCTTTTGTTGCAATTTCACAGGGTAGGTTGAAGATTGGCAATAGATATTGTCGTGCCGTACATGCACCGAACAGGTTATTGTTGCGAGCAAAAACGGAGAACCATGACGTGTCGAGTTTTAAGGGACAACCATACCGCAAGGAAAGAGCTCGACCTGCGGCATAACGGAACATCTGGTTTCCGAGTCCTCTGCATATATTTGTAATAATCAAAATAACTCCATGTGTTATATTAAAAAGGGCCATAGCATTATTCAGAGATGATTTTTAGGCCCGCACCATTAGTGTATTTCAAGGATTCCAATGACAGGTCAAAAGGAAAGTTCCATGTTATCACGATAATAAAATTGGTATGTTGTATTGCCAATATGATTAAGGTTTGCCTGTTGTAATGACAGATACCATTTTCCGTGCTTCCCATATACAGCACACGGATAGTGAACTATGGCTTCTGGTTCTACCAGAAGGCTACGGAGTGTTGCATCACGTACACTGTGAGGAATACAACGATCTATTTCTGCCCAATAATTGGAGTACATATTTCTGTCTGAAGAACCTATCCGACTCTTCTGCCCATCCCTGATTCTGAATGCCCCCATTTGGCGTGCAATATGAACAACAGGTGTGAAAGCAGCGAAGCGTCGCCAAAGATCCCAGTCTCCGGCAGCCCCCCCGCCTCATCAAAAAGTGATTTTTCCCAGAAACAGGACTCCTGCTGGATAGCCCACCAGTGTTTCAAATCGCAGAGGCCAGCAGCGATGAGACGTTGTGGGTGATGTCGATCCTTTATGTGGATGATAGTTCCATTCTCTGAAACTATTGTAGCGAAACCTTTGAGCCAGCGAATTTCCGGGATATTCTGACGTAATTCCCAGATGGTTTGAAAACATCCGGGTAAAAGGATGTCATCAGCTCCAAGCCATCCCATAAAGGCTTCCCTAGGGATATCTAATGCATTGAAAGCAGTGGAGATGGCATCGTACAGTCCTATGTCAGGTGCAACATCAAAAGTAAACTCGATTTTTGTCTGGAGCAGTTCCGATAATGCCGGGCAACGTTTTTCCCATGTCTGTAGTTTTTCAATAGTGCCATCAGTGGAGCCGCCATCCTGAATATGATAGCGAATGTTACCGGCTCCACGCTGGGAAAGGATGCTCCATATGGTATCGTCAATTGTTTCTGCCGCATTGAGACTTGGGGTTACCATGTATATTGTTTGGGGCATTCTCGTTTCCCTGCTTTACAGATGATTACCCACGGGGAGTCTGCTCAAAAAATCCTTATACGCCATCTGTATGCCTTCCCGCAGTGACGTTTTGGGTTTCCAGCCAAGAGAACGCATGCGCGAACTGTCCAGAAGTTTCTGAGGTGTACCGTCGGCATGGGTATGGTCAAAAAACAGTTCTCCCCTGTAGCCGATGATGTCGGCCACTAGTGTAGCGAGTTCGGCAATGGTCATATCTACTCCGAAGCCGATATTAACAAGCGGGGGATCCTGTTCGTTGAACAAGGGAGCCAGAGTTCTATCGTCCATTTCCATGAGGGTCACGCAGGCATCGGCCAGATCGTCACTGTAGAGAAACTCCCTGCGCGGTGTTCCTGTGCCCCAAATTGACACGCTGGGTGCATTGTTCCGTTTGCCTTCGTGCATTTTCCGGATGAGAGCTGGTAATACATGTGAACCGCGGACTTCATAGTTGTCTCCGGGGCCGAAAAGATTTGTCGGCATGACAGCAAGATAATGGGTACCGTACTGTCGGTTGAATGCCCAGCACAAATCTATTCCGGCGATTTTTGCCAGCGCGTATGGCCGATTAGTCATCTCCAAAGGGCCGGCCATCAGATAGGATTCTTTAATAGGCTGTGGGCACATACGTGGGTAGATACAACTTGAGCCAAGAAAGAGTAGCCTGTCCATGCCTATGGCATGTGCGGCGTGGATAGTATTGTGGGCAATCGCCAGATTGATGTCGATGAATTCAGCGGGAGTATCTTGATTGGCCTGAATGCCGCCTACTTTTGCGGCGGCAAGAAAGACATACTCCGGTCGATTGGTTTCAAAATAGGCGCGAACGGCACGCCTGTCGGTTAGATCGAGTTCTGCGTGCCGGGGGCAGAGTAGGTTGCTGTAGCCTCCGGCTCGTAGACGGCGTTCAATGGCAGAGCCAACCAGTCCAGAATGTCCCGCTACCAGAATAGGGGAGTGCTTGTCCATGATCCTTCTCTCTTGTTTTAATGCAGAAAGCGTGTTGTCTAGTTTACTCTGCACAGGAGCGGAGGAACTCCCGGTCAGCGTTTCTGTTACGGTCATCTTCGGTGTGACAGAACTCTGATATTCCTTTACCACGTCGGTCACTTGGCCGATCATGCGGACATGTTTGTTCTCAATCCATGCAGCCTGATCACAAACCCGCATTACGCTATCGAGCGAGTGGGAGACAAGTACCATGGTTACGCTGGGATCTGTACGGAACTCGTCAAATTTGGCTTCACTCTTGCGCTTGAATGCCTCGTCTCCTACAGCGAGAATTTCATCAAGCAAGAGGATATCGGGCTTAAGGATGGAAACCACAGCAAAGCCCAATTTGGCGAACATACCCGACGAATATGTACGCACAGGTTGATCAATGAACTCATTCAGCTCGGAAAATTCGATGATTCGATCCTGATATTCCAACACCTCTGCTTTGGTGAGCCCAAGCAATACCCCGTTGAGCATGATATTCTCACGCCCAGTCATCTCGGGGTGGAAACCCGCTCCAAGCTCTAATAGTGGAGAGACACGCCCGTTGACGGTGATTTCTCCCTGATCTGGAGAAAGCACCCCCGCAATAAGCCCGAGTGTAGTTGATTTGCCTGCACCGTTACGTCCCACAAAGCCGAATTTAGCTCCGCGCGGAATTTGGAAACTGATTCCTTCAAGTGCTGTGCGGCGTTGATTTAATTCTTGTATGGCCTGCGGTAAATGGAAGAGGAAGCTTTTGATGCCACCCGTGATATGATTATACGAAGGATAGCTCTTCCAGACATTACGGAAGGTGATTGCCGGATCATTCATTACATCACCTCAGCAAAACGTCGATTCAATGTCCGGTAGGTCAGTAGCCCAACTGTGAGGGACAGGCAAGCGTAGCCGGCAGCGGGGAGTAACCATTCTATGTGTATAGCATTATCCATAAGCAGGTAACGCCAGCTGATGAAGAGTGGCGCTACTGGGTTCACTTTGAAACACCAGTAATATTCTTGAGGTACAACACTTAGTACATACATGATTGGTGTGCCGAAGAAAGCTACCTGCATGACAATAGCGACGAGGTTGCCGATATCTTTGAAGAATAGATTCAACGATCCGAAAAGGAGGCATAGTCCGTAGATGGAGGCCAATGTCAGGAGCATCAGAAGCGGAACACCCCAGAGCCAGATCCAGCCCGGGTAGAGCCCCTCCCAGAGCATGAACAACATATAGATGGGTAATGAGAGGCAAAAATGTACCATGTTCTGAAGGTTCATGACTAGCGGGATAGCTCCACGAGGGAATGCCACTTTTTTCACTAGAGTAGGATTAGCCAAAAAGGTGAAAGGAGCTTCGTTGACACAGTTACAGAACCACTGCCATGGGAACATGGCGGCCAGAAGGGCTACGATATAGTGTGGTACATTGAAGCGCATATACACGCCGAATACGATAAAGAAAATATAGGCCTGTGCCAAAGGATTTAGAATCGACCACATAAAACCGAGAAGGCTTCCCTTATAGCGGACTGTCAGTTCCTTGTGCAGCAGTACCAGCATGAAGTCACGGTACCAGATCCATTTCTGGGGAATATTCATGTCATTGTCCTGACGAGGTAGGAAAATTTGCCGCGAATGCCTACAAATACCAGTTCGGTCACCTCAATGCGCCGGACAGGTACAGAAGGGAATTCTTGCCGCACGGCGGATAATACGACGTCCCAGGCCTCCGGAGGCGTGACCAGACGGAATTCCAGCACGTTTCCTTTGGGATCAACGGCGATCTGGAAGTCTGTGATATCTCCGCAGCGATCGAGAATATCCTGAATGAAGTGCGTGGGGTAGCTTTTTCCGTCGATGATTGCCGCGTCATGGGTGCGCCCGGTGAGCTGGGTTATCCACCAACCATTCTGTCGTTCTTCCAAAGCCCCCAGATCACCCATGCGGTAGCGGATGAGCGGCATGCAAGGGTTACGTAACGAAGTGAAGACGAGCTCCCCTATGTCGTCTTCGCCATTGGGAAGCAGTTCTGGCCAGACCAATGAATCTGAAACCATCAATTCGCCTCTCGGCCCGGTTGTCCGTTCCTGTGCCATTACACCAAACTCGCAAGCTCCATAGCGGTTGGATATCCGCACCCCGAGTACTTCTTCGATGAGTGACCGTTGGGCCTGAGTGAGCATCTCACCCGTGGATACAAAGATCGAAAACAGACCACGTCCTGATTTTCCATGCCGTTTTAGATAACGGGCCAGCGCAAATATCGAGGAGGGATGCCCCTGCACTATCCGCGCATGCGCCGCACGCAGATCCATGAGCAATTGTTCCTGTGAGGCATCATCAAAGCCTCCAGTGTAAATATTACATCGATTAAGAACAAAGCATTTGCGTTCTTCATTATGGATGGCCTCCGGAGGCAACGGAGAAGTAAACATGGTTGAAAGATGCGCTTCACGGTTACAGCGGTATTTGCCGCCCCATTCGAGCATCAGGATATTCTGAGCGGCTGTCCAGTCCAGCGATTCCTGATCATAGCGGACAATGGCCGCAGGCCCTGTGGAACTACCGGTTTTCTGCTCCCGAATGACCAGGTTGGCGTATTTCTCATTGACCAGCCGGGTTCCCTGTTCACGCAGAATCTCCTTGGTCAGGTACGGAAGCTCATTCAGATATCTGACATCGTTGCGAACCTTCACAGGATCAAACCTGGCTGTTCGAAATAGATCTCGGTAGTAGGGCACATCAGCACCCGCCGCTTCCAGAGTAGACGCCAGACGTTGCTGTGCTAAAGTTCTACGTTTGGAAAAAGGCAGCTTTGCCTCCTGCCGCAGAGTTCGCAGCTTCGGCAGAATCTGTCTGCCGATTTTGTACTCGGCATAGGGGTAGAGAATTTGTGAGGTAACGAGTCCCCATATGTTATACAGGAAAGAATGCATAATGGCCTTATGGCGGTTGAGAGTTACTGCACACTGTTGCAGCCAAGAATCATCTCGATCTTTTGTACAATGCGTTCGGCGGCATGTCCATCACCAAAGGGGTTTGGGGCGTTGATGCGTATCGGCCGTTCGGCCCGTAGTAACCGGTCGGCGGCGGCTCGAATGGCAAGTGCATCGGAGCCGAGCAAACGGCAAAATCCCGCATCCACAGCTTCGGGGCGTTCGGTGACTTCGCGTAGCACAAGAACTTGTTTTCCGAAGGAGGGTGCTTCTTCCTGAATACCTCCCGAATCGCTGAGTACAAAATGGCAGCGATCAAGTAGAAAAACAAAAACGGGATATTCCAGCGGTGCAGTGAGCAGAATATTGGGTATACTGCCAAGCTTCGCCGTCACGGTATCTTTAATACACGGATTAAGATGTACTGGCCAGACAAAGGCTATCTGGGGAAAATCACGCGCCATACCCTCCACAGCCTCGCAGATGGAGTTAAGTCCTTTAGTGGAAAGTTCGCGTCGGTGCACAGTAATGAGGACAAGGGGTCGGCCTTCTTGCACCACCCCCGCCAGTCCGATGGGTAGAGCTGGAGGCGTTTCACGCACTCGTTCACGCATGAGGCGCAGGGCATCCACGACTGTATTCCCCGTGACAATGACCTGTTCCTTTACCACTCCTTCCGCGTAAAGGTTCTGGGCTGCTCCCTCCGTGGGGGCGAAGTGCAGGGCCGTGGTGAGACTCACCACCCGGCGGTTGAATTCTTCCGGAAAAGGCTTCGCCAGATCATGGCTGCGTAGCCCTGCTTCCACATGGCCTACTGGAATATTACGGTAAAAGGCACAGGTGGCGGCAACCATCACCGTAGTGGTATCACCCTGCACCAGCAAAAAATCGGGCCTGTTCGCTTCGAGTTCGGCATCAATGGCGGCAAACAGGCGTGCGCTCAACCCCGCAAGAGTCTGAGCGTTCGTCATTGTATGCATATCTATGTCGGGCTGAAGGCCGAATGCTTGCCATGCCTGCCTGAGCATTTCCTTGTGCTGCCCGGTGGAGCAGAGCAGAGGACGCAGACTTTGCGAACGGCGCAAAGCTAGCAGCACCGGAGCCAACTTGATAGCTTCGGGACGTGTGCCTGCAATGAGCAATACCTGATGCATGAGCGCTCCTAAAGCGTGACGGTTTCGCCCCGGAAACGGTATTCGGGCCGAAATAAGGAAGCATTATTCACGCCGTGCGCGGTAATCCGTCCAGCTGCATTCGTTTCAAGTCTGATGCGCATGAGAGTCTGTACGAAATCGAAACACTGCCGCTGTCCCCAGAACCACACATCGGAACGGGCGCGAATCGCCTCTACGAGTTTTTTGTGCGCGTTGAGGCGCTGCAGTTTGTTGGCCCAACCGTATTGGTAACGTTCAGAAAAAGGATGATCGAGATAACCGAAAATGCCACGAGCCGCGCGCTGGATGTCCAACGCATTCACATGAACATCTATGGATTCCTTTTGCTGTGCATAACAATCGCCGTGTAGCATGGATTGTTGGCTGATAGTCACAAGGTTTTTAGTAAACGGAGCAATACCAGAACGCCCGAGTAGATATTCTGGATCATTATGAATAATGCCGGAAACGACGCCGGTAAACCCTGCTGTCTCCACACCTTGCATGGCGTACGGCGGATTGGTATGGAAGGGGGAAACAGCTAGATCTGGTACAGGTACTTCGGTAAGATTGTCACGAAACCACTGTCGTGAGTTTTTCCCTTCGGTTTGGGCTGACTCGAAGGAACCACCCCAGTCAAACGGGTGGGTGTGGCTGTGGGAAAGTAGCGTACCCCCAGCGGCGTTCACGTCACGCAGCAGAGCCAGATGTCCCGGTGTCATGGGAAGGCAAGTTTTGATAGCCATGCTGAAGGGCAGGTTTTCCGCATGATACCACTCGAAAACGTCGCGGGCCGAACTGATATCCTCGTCGCAGTCGAGACGCATGGTTGCGAGGGCTGCGCAGCCTGCAGGCGTCCCACATAAGCAGGGCAGGCAAGGCAACTCATCCGCCCTCCAGTCGCTAATGAAACGCTCGATGATTGTCCATTCGCTACTGTCCACCGGACCGACCGGACGGGCACACCAAAGTACAGAAAGGTCGGGTAGATCAAGAACAGTGATATAGCTCCCGGCATAGACGGGAACGCTTCCTTTATGTTGGATGGAAAGTCCCGCGAGTTCCGTCGTGTTCTTATTCTCGGGGACAATGCCACCCCGTGCGGCCCATATACTGCCATCAGTACGGATACGTCCGAATCCGAGGTTGTTCCATTCCTCGGTGAAGTCAAACCGAGTAAAAGGACGTTCGCGTAAAGGCGCGGCCACTCCCCCGTTCAGGGGATGGAAGGCATATAAGACTCGTCCGGCGCTTTCGGTATGATGTTCAGCTAACGTGCAGGAAGGGCAGACGTCCGTGTCGTCAAGCTGTGGTAGGGATGGAGCGCGGCGCAATCCGAAAAATCTAGTATCGATGGGGAGCTTTCCGAACCAGACAAGTTTTTTCACGCCAGAAAGCCTAGAGAGAACACCTGAAACCGCCTCGTCGCCCAGAACAACAGCAATGCTATTTTTCAGAGTAATAAAGCCGGGTGATACGGTTTCAATGGCGGCGGGTGACAAGCTGTTGTTCAACGACTGCCAGATAAGCTGGGTTATTGACATAACGTACCATCCGTTGTTTGGTGCTCTTTTTCAGTAAACCATTTTTTTAAGGATTCTTCCATCCGTCCGAAGCGGGCGGCCCAGCAATGGCGACGGCAGGCGGAATCAATGAGGGAGGGGTCGCGCCGCTCGCCGTGCAGAACCAGCTCCACAGCAGCGCAGAAGCTGTCAGCGTTCTCTATGGGGAAGTAGAGTTCCTCGAATTCCTTCAGCGCGGGAAGTTTTGTGGAGACAACCTGAAGTCCGGCCGCAAGGTATTCGAAAAACTTCATGGGGAACATCGATTCAGTATAGGCATTGAGTGTCGCAGGCAGTACAGCGACATCGGCATAGCGCATGAACGCCGGGAGTGTGCTGTATGGCTTCGGGCCGAGTACATGGAGGTTCGGCATATCAGCAAGCTTCCGGCTACCTGGTTGTCCTTCACCCTGTGCTCCAATAATAACCCAATGTACATCAGGCAGACGACGGGCAACTTCTTCGATCAGGGCGAAATTCACCTTGTATTCACTCAGTGCACCGATAAAAAGCAAACGTGGATGAGGAATACCCCGTATTTCCTCAGGTTCAGGGAGTTCTCGCGCCGAAGCTGCCCGGAATAAATCATATTCGCAGACGTTGGGTTCATAGACCGTATTATTAAATAACGGCTTCATGCGTTCCTGAAGGGCAGGGGATGTGGTGAAGCAGATATCAGCGACCTTTGCCAGTGCGGCCTCACCCTGTCTGATGGAATCGGTGTCAACGCGGGGTGAGGCCCCCAGATCGTCCACACAGTGATAGACAATGCCACAATGGGGTAATTCGTCGCATAGCTGTGCCGTAAGTGGATTGTATGTCCAGATGAGAGGCTTCTTCATACCAAGAACGCACATGTGCCAGCGCAGTGTAAGCCGCAAGATGGCGTCGTTGAGTTTTCTGACCCAGGCATACCGGTGCAGTGGAAGAACTAGCGGTGAAGCGCGCCAGATACCGGGACGTGCACTACGAGGCCACGGGAATGCCTTTAAAAGCCGCCGCCCCATGCGGAGCAGATCCTTTTTGTGCAAGGTGGGCTGACGCAGACCGAGGGAGTCAATATAGAGCACCCGCCAACCGTGTTCGGCAAACTGTACGGCCATATGCTGTTTGTTGGTCCAGAAAGGATTGTCCCAGTCGGCTGAGGAAAGGATGACCACATCACGATCAAAGGCAGCGCAGGGAACACTTTCCGGTCCCTCCGTGCCTTCAGCCCGGCCATAGTCGTCGGAAAAGCGGACGATGTCGTCTTCTCCAAGATAGGCACCTGACTGGATTTCAATGATGACCAGCGGTAAGGAGCCGGGGTTCTTCAGCCGGTGTTTAGTTCCCGGAGGGATATAGGTGGATTGGTTTTCAATATAAATGCCTACGGAGTCACCGTTGGTGATTTCAGCCGTGCCGCTGACTACCACCCAGTGTTCGGCCCGGTGGTAGTGAAGCTGGAGAGATAACCGTTCGCCGGGGTTGACAGTGATTCGTTTGACCTGAAAGCGTTCGCCCATGATGAGGCTTTCATAACTGCCCCAGGGGCGGAATACGCGTGTATGCAACCGACATTCGGAACGACCGGCAGCGTTGAGCTTCGCTACGATATCCTTGACTTGCTGGAGCGAGTTACGCGAAGCCACCAGTACGGCATCCTTCGTTTCGATGACGGCGAGATTCTCTACATCGAGCGCCGCCACCAGACGGCTGGAGCTGTGCAGGTAGCAATTCTGTGCACCCTGAACCAAAATGTCACCGGCATTGACGTTACCTTCAGCATCCTTGTCACCAATCTGATAGAAAGACTCCCATGCCCCGAGGTCGCTCCAGCTCGTGCTCATTGGGCAGACAGCCGCCTTGGCGGTGTGTTCCATCACAGCGTAGTCAATGGAAAGCGACGGGGAGGATATGAAGGCCTCCCGATTTGGGAACACAGCGTTTTTTTCTATCTGGCGATGGTCCCATGCTTTTTTGACTGCGTCAGCAATGTCCTGTGCAAAGCGGTTCAGTTCGTCGAGATAGACATCGGCGCGCATGAAAAAGATGCCGCCATTCCAGTAATAATCACCTTCCGCAAGCATGCGGGCGGCGTTATTCGCGTCGGGCTTTTCTACAAAACGGTCAACAACGAAACCCGCATCACCGAGTGCTTCACCGCGTCGGATGTAGCCATAACCGGTCTCCGGGGCGGTTGGAGGAATACCGAAGGTCACGATACGTCCCGCCTCGGCCAGAGAGCGAGAAGCTTGGATGGATGCAGCAAATGCCTTACTGTCACTGATGGCATGGTCGGAAGGCATGACGAGAATAAGCGGATTTGTGCCCTCATCGGCCAGCTCGAGGGCGGCATGAGCAGCCAATGCTACGGCCGGAGCCGTATTGCGAGGTGCCGGTTCAAGAAGAAGCAAGCCCTCCATACCGCAGTCGGTCAAACCTTCGGCAGCATAGAAGCGGTGTGCTTCATTACAGACAACAAGTGATTTACGGATTTCGCCCTCATCGGCTGCTCTCCGGAGGGTATCCTTAAAAAGAGTCCTCCCTTGCCCCAGATCCATAAACTGCTTGGGGTAGAGCCCACGCGACAGGGGCCACAAACGGGTGCCACTTCCACCACAGAGAATGACGGGAAAGAGAGGCATGCTCATCAGTCGATCCTTTATCTTGAATTACAAAAAAACAGGCATAAAAGTTCTATTTTAGAGGAAGGAAATTACTTCATATTGAGTATCAAGGCAAGCCGTAGTGGAACAACCCTACCCCGAACGTGCGATTGTCTTAAGACTGTGGGAAGTCGCCCCACAGTTCAGGAGTAGAAAGTGCAGCTACTTAGCTATAACTCTCCACAACCACTTTTTGAAGGTAGGTCTCCATCCGATCGCGGAACAACACTTCCGAGAAGCCCTGAGCATGGGCCTTTAGCGTATCCACATTCCACGCTGTATCTCCGGTAGTCTCAAAACTATTAAGCGTAGCGATTAAGGAATCGGTATTTTGCTGTTCAAAAAATAAACCTGTTTCATCTGGTATGATGCTGTCCAGTGCACCATCTTTTCCATAGGCGATGACGGGACGGCCCGCTGCAGAAGCTTCCAATGGAGTAATTCCAAAGTCTTCCTCACCCGGAAAGAGAAAAGCCTTGCATCCGGCGTAGAATGGGGGAATAGCTTCACTGGGCGCGCGTCCCACAAAACGAACCGTCGGACCAGCCATCTTCTCCAGTTTTTCCGCTCCGGGCCGTCTCCGGAAACAATGAGGTTCCGTCCAGTTGCGGTGCAGGCTTGTACCGCGAGATCCACCCGCTTGTAACTGACGAGCTGCCCCAGACAGATGTAATAGCTTCCGGGTACAGGTTGCCCCAATACATTTTTAAGCTGTGACATATCCGGGTTCGCGAATGCGGAGACATCCACGGGGGGATGGATGACGGTGGACTCACGCCCCCACCAGCGTTTGACCCGACGCTGCACTGCTCGAGAGTTGGCGATGATGTGATCGACCCGCTGGACCGAAGCATAATCCCACAGCCGCAGGCGATGGAAGAGCGGACGCATGAGAAAACGCGTTGCCGGACCTGTAGAGTCAAGATAATCCTGATAAAAATCCCATAGATATCGCATTGGGGAATGACAGTAGCATATGTGCGGCGTGTCGGCCCTCGTGATGACGCCTTTGGCGGGACCGGATTCGCTGGAAATAACCAGATCGTAACCACGCAGGTCGAGTTGTTCCAGCGCTAAGGGCATTAATGGGAAATACTTCTGGTAATGCTTGATGCTTCCGGGAAGCTTCTGGATAAACGTCGTATGGATAGGATGCGTAAGCAGCGTCTGTGACAGCGCTTCAGGCCGCACGACATTCGTGTAGATATCCGCCTTTGGGAACATCCTGCACAACGATTCGACGACCCTTTCACCGCCGCGCATGCCAGTAAGCCAAAAATGAATAATGGCTACCCGTAGCTGCGACAAGTCTTTTCCGTCCATAGGGCGTATCATTATGGCCGTCATGTGGTGTTACTTCTATGCCTCGGCAACGCGTTCCGGAAGTGAAGCGAGATAGTCGCCATAACCAGATTTTTTCAACGGAGCCGCAAGCTTCAGAAGCTGTTCAGTCGAAATATACCCTTTCCGCCATGCGATTTCCTCAAGGCAAGCAACTTTGAGCCCCTGACGGGTTTCAATGGATTGCACAAAGCTCCCCGCCGCTATAAGGGAGTCGTGCGTTCCTGTATCCAGCCACGCTATCCCACGCCCCATCAGTTCCACATGCAAAAGACCCGCTTCGAGATAGGCTCGGTTCACATCCGTAATTTCCAGCTCGCCGCGTGCGGAAGGGGAAATTGAACGCGTGATGTCTACAACGTTCTAGTCATAGAAGTAGAGCCCGACTACGGCATAGCTGGATTTCGGAGATTGCGGCTTTCCTCCAGAGAGCGAACATGCATATTTTCGTCAAACTCGACAACGCTATAGCGCTCTGGATCGCTCACATGATACCCAAAGACAATCGCGCCGTCTTTCTGTTCGCGTGCACGGACAAGCAGGTCTTCGAGGCCATTCCCAAAGAAAATATTATCGCCGAGAATCAGGCACGTATGGCTTCCCCGGATAAAATCTGCTGCAAGGAGAAATGCCTGCGCTATACCTTCAGGTTTTTCTTGAATGACGTATTCAAAAGAACACCCCCACTGATTGCCGTCTCCAAGAAGCTTACGATACTGCCACACGTCGTCTGGAGTCGTAATGATGGCAATCTCGCGGATGCCGGACAGCATGAGCACAGACAGAGGATAATAAATCATCGGCTTATTGTAGATAGGCAAAAGTTGCTTGCTGATGCTCAACGTCAGGGGGTGCAATCTTGTCCCAGAGCCGCCAGCCATAAGATACCTTTTCGAGAAAACATCCTAGACTCTCTTTAAAAAATATTTACTATTTTAATAGATAATATTTATATGAATATAATCTATACGAATATTCCATGTATTCTATTTAGTGATTTGCTTAAATATTATATCATAAAGTGCAATACCAAGAAGCCTTTTGTCTTCAGTGTCTGGTTGGTGTGCATCAGGTATTTTAAATGAGATAGTATTTATTCCTTGAATTAAAGTAACATTATCACTGCTTAAAATTTTTTCCCCTGAGTATTTATCGTTAAATATTACTGATTCATTGATTTTTATTTTTATATTTTGTGTTCCCAGTGTGCTAAAATGTAAATTAATTTGACAGTCTTGAGCTGTTGAGTTAAAAAATTGAATTTTGCACTCTTTATTATTAGACCATCTGAAATTTTTCTCTGCATCTGAAAAGCCTATCCATTTTATATTTTCTTCATCGGAAAAATAATATTTTCTATTGAGGATGATGTTGTTTATAATTTTTTCTTTGTATTGTAGATTGTTGTTGTCTTTTGTGATGATTATTTTTTTATGCAATGTTAATGGATTTTTTATGTTGAATTTATCACAAGAAATATCATATATATCATCTTCTGTATGGTCTTTAGTGATGTTAAGAAGTCCTGTGATAGCATTGTATATAAGATCGTTTGTAAATATATTGTTTTTATTTTTTTCTATATTTATTATTTTTTCGTTGTTATCGATTTTGAATTTATTGGAAAAATATATTGCGAATGGTATTTCAACCATATTGTGATTAAAATCCTCAACTTTTAACGAACGTGGTTTTCCAACGTCTTCACCATGATCTGAATAATATATAATCGCACAAGGTGACTTTTCTTCTTGATCAACTGTATGTCTTATTTTTGATAATATCATGTCAGTAAACATGATGCTTGAAATATACTCTTCAATCGTATTGTGATTATTTTTTTTATAGTCATCTGTATATCTAAGGCTATATGGAAAATGGCTTCCATATAGATGTATGAAAAAAATATTTGTTTTATTTTTATTTCTATTAATAAAATACCGACTAAATACTTCTGGGATGTTTCCATCATTAATAGATGAATAATCAAGCTTAGACAGATCTTTGATTGCTATATTCGAATTCATAAAAACGGTTTTCTTACAAGAATCTCCCAAAATACGAATAAGAGGACTTCCATATTTAGACTGGTTGGAGATCCAGTAGGTGTCAGCGTCTAGTTTATTTAATACGTCTACAATAGAAAATGATTCAGTAATTTTTTTACTATTATAGCTATTGGCATAACTTAACGAAGCAGGAATACATGAACTTGTCATAGTATCATAACTCACTGCAAATGGAAACTTTACCCATTCTGTCTTATCTAATTCTGGCGTCGTTACACTGCCAGAATATCCAAATGCTGACATATAGTTTCTATTTGCGCTTTCACCAATAATAACAACAATTGTATTATTGTTAATATTCATTTTAAAATCAACAGAATCAAGCTCTCTTTTAACAAATTCTCTCTTTGAATAAAAATTCTTAAGTTCATTGCTTCTTGAATCAAAACCTTCGTATATAATATGAACAATTTCATTATATGGATTAATAAAAATACATAATGCAATAATTAAATATATTTTTCTGAATTCGCTCTTAAAATATTTTGATATGTAAATAATGATAATGATTGGTATAAAAATAAGTAAACAATATTTGTATTCAATAATAAATGATATGGACTCAATGATCTCACTATCAAGAAAGGCACATACATCAGAACTATTAAATGCTCTACCGAATTTAAAAAAAATAGATCCAAAAAATAATACAACTGTATAAATAAGTAAGTAAGAATACAAAAATATATTTGGTATTTTTATAAAAAGGCATAAAAAATTGATTCCAAAGAGAGAAATAAAATACCCGTAGTTCAGCTCTCTTAAAATAAAAAAGAAACATAAATACTGAATTAACGTTATAAAAAAACAAAATATGAATCTATAAATATCTTTATGAAGCATTCTTTCTCTCAAAAAAAATGAAATCCTATTCATGTTTATCGTCCCGCGTAGTTGGCCTGCATCCATCTGCGGTACTCACCGCTCTGGACATTCCTTACCCAAGCCTCATTGTCAAGATACCATAAGACGGTTTTTCTCAGGCCTTCCTCAAACGTGTGTGTGTGGGATGCCAGCCGAGTTCCAAGGACAATTTTGCGCAGTTGATCGCATAGCGGAAATCGTGTCCGGGGCGATCCGTCACGAATGTAGTAAGATCTGCGTATGGGCCTTCGCTAGAGGGGCGCACAGAGTCGAGCACGTCACAGATGCCGTGAACGACCTGAAGGTTGGTGCGCTCGGAGTTGCCGCCGATGTTATAAGTTTGTCCCACCCGGCCCGCTTCAAACACGCGTTGAATAGCGGAACAATGATCCTCTACATGGAGCCAGTCACGGATGTTGGAGCCGGTTCCATATACGGGGAGCGTCTTGCGGGCCAGTGCATTGAGCGTAACCAGCGGAATAAGTTTTTCAGGAAACTAGCGCGGGCCATAGTTATTCGAACAATTGGTGATGAGCGCGGGAAAGCCGTAGGTTTCGTGGAAAGCCCGGACAAAATGGTCACTGGAAGCTTTTGAAGCGGAATAAGGACTGTTGGGGCTATACGGCGTTGTTTCCGTAAAGGCCGGATCGCCGGGTTGCAGCGCTCCGAATACCTCGTCCGTGGAGATATGGAGGAAGCGAAAGGCGGTTCTTTTGTCAGCATCCAATTTGTCCCACCAAACTTTGGCGGTGCGCAAAAGCGTACACGTTCTAAGGACGTTGGTACGCACAAAGGCTTCCGGATCGATAATCGAACGGTCCACATGGCTTTCGGCGGCAAAGTTGACCACGGCGTCTGGCTGGTAGGTTTTAAGCAGATGCTCTACAAGCTCAGCGTTGCCGATGTCACTGTGCACAAAAATATGCCGAGGATTACCGGACAGTGAGGCGAAATTTTCGGGATTATCGGAGTAGGTGAGCTTGTCCAGATTGATAACCGTATCCCCGACCCCACAACGGGCAAGGACGTAACAGGAGCCGATGAAGCCGGCACCGCCGGTAACAAGGAGGGTTGCCATAAGATTCCTCGTGGTCAGCAAAATGCGACAACGTCAGTTATGAAGGATGCGCTATTCATGCCGAACCGGGCAGACTGCTGCCCCAGAAAGGGGTACAATAAAAATAGGGGCGCTTCCTGCTTTTCCTACATTTATAATGGGAGCGTAAAATTCTGAAGCTCAGAACTGCCTATTATTCTGAATATAGCGTCCAAAAGCAACCTTGTGCCCGTAGCTGCCTATAATCGTCTTGATATTCCAACGGGAATAACAGCGAACTGGTTCTTCTGGGCGATCAGAACCGACTTTACCAGTTCATCCATGATTTTTATGGTAAGAGGCTATTTTTTTCAACCTGTTATCAACAAAGACCAAATTTAACGAGAGTTGAAAACGTCTTTCCAGCCATGAAAAAAGGACTCAGATTTTTACATCCAAGTCCTTGATTCCATATCTGGTGCGCCCGGCGCGATTCGAACGCACGGCCTTTAGCTCCGGAGGCTAACGCTCTATCCGACTGAGCTACGGGCGCGGAGTTTCCCCGGAAGGGGACACTACAGAGTTGGGAAGCTAGCTCTTGTGCCGCGTCCTGTCAAGCTGTATGCTCCGGTACCGGGAGCGTGCTGCGGCTCGTTTGGTGTCGGAGCCGTGTTTTTGTGTCCATCCGTTTGTTACGCTTCCCCTTCTTTTTCTTTATCTTAAGGAGTATTCCATGAGCGTTTCCGTTACTTGGTACGGTCATTCCAATTTTAAGGTTTCTTGCGGCGACGTGACTGTTTTCATAGATCCCTTCTTCACGCATAACCCTTCCTGCCCCGTGACGTGGAATGAGGCCGGAAAGCCGGATTTGGTGCTCGTCACCCATGATCACGGCGATCATACGGGTGACGCCGTGGCGATCTGCAAAAGCAGCGGCGCAACCTGCGGCTGCATCGTCGGCACGGCCGAACGCCTGATCGACGCCGGGATGCCGCAAGCCAGCATTCCCGCCGGGATCGGCTTCAATATCGGGGGCACCATCGAAGTGAAGGGCGTCCGGGTCACCATGACGCAGGCGTTCCATACTTCGGAATCCGGGGCCCCCGCAGGGTACGTCGTGACCATGCCGGACGGCTTTACCTTCTATCACGCGGGCGATACCGGCCTCTTCTCCTCGATGGAGCTGATAGGTTCGCTGTATCCGCTGGATCTGGCGCTGCTGCCCGTGGGCGGCTTCTTCACGATGGACGGGTTGCAGGCCGCCCATGCCGCGCGTCTGCTCAAGCCCAAGGCCGTGATCCCCATGCACTGGGGGACATTCCCGGTCCTTGCGAAGGACACCTCGGCCTTTGCGTCGCATCTCGCTTCCGTGGCTCCAGATGTCCGCCTGGTCTCCATGAAGCCCGGTGATAGCGCCGCGTTCTAATCACGGAGGTATCACATGACGCTCATCGAACACGGCGAACTGGTCCGCCGCGCTTTGGAATATGTGCAGGAAGAACGCTGCCGCCGCCCGGATGCGCCGCTTTCCTCCCTGCTTGACGAAGCGGGTATGCGCTTCAATCTGACGCCGCTGGACGCGGCTCAGCTTGCCCGCCTTTTTTCCGAAAAAGGACAGGAGCCTTCCGCCCCGTGCAAACGCTAACTTCGCATCCTTACAGGACGTTGCCCGATGCCTTCGCTTCTTCAGAGACAGATATTTAAAGAAATCGCCAACCTGTTCGTTCTCGCCGTGGGGGTGCTGCTGACGCTCATCCTCATCAGCAGGGCGGTGCAGATGCGGGAACTGTTTCTGGGGCTGGATCTCGGCATCTTGGATACCGTTCTGCTGTTCGGCTATATGACCCCGCTGTTCCTCATGCTGGTGATTCCCATCGCCTGTATGCTCAGCGTCTTCCTGACCTTCCTGCGCATGAGCACGGACCGCGAGCTGGTCGCCCTGCGTGCGGGGGGCATCAACATCTATCAGATGCTTCCCGCGCCGCTCCTGTTCAGTGTGATCTGCATGTTGCTGACGCTCTGGGTATCCCTGCATTGGCTGGCGTGGGGCATGGGGCATTTCCGGGAAACGATCCTTGAAATCGCCAATACCCGCGCCCGTGTCGTGGTGCAGCCCGGCGTCTTCAATACGGACTTCCCCAATCTGGTGCTTTTCGCCCGGCAGGTGAACCCCGGTGACGGGGATATGTCGCAGGTTTTGGTGGACGACCGTTCGCACCCCGAGCGCCACATGACCATCCTCGCCCCGGAAGGGCGCTTCGATACCGATACCGAGCGCGGCGAGCTGGTATTCCTGCTTGAGGACGGCAAGATCTACACCACGGATAAGAAAGGGTCCTCGGTGCTGGCCTTCGACGAATACAAAGTGCGGCTGCCGCTGGATTCCCTCTTCAAGAGCCTTGATCTCGGAGATGTGCGGCCCCGCGAGATGTCATGGAGCAAGCTCTCCAGCATCACGCGGGAGGAAGCGCTTAAAGTGGACGCCAACTACGCCAACAAGCTGGAGGTGGAGCGCCACAAGCGCTGGGCCTATCCGGTGGCGTGCATCGCCCTGACCCTCTTCGTGCTGCCGCTGGCTTCGGCCTTTGAGGGGCTGCACAGGCAGACGGGGCTCATGTTGGCCCTCGCCATGTTCTTTGTTTATTACAGCCTGATGTCGCTTGGGTTCAGCACGGGCGAGTCCGGGGCCATCCCTCCCTCCATAGGGTTGTGGGTCCCGAACATCCTGTTCCTATGCCTCGGCATCTACGGGCTATGGCTGACGGCGCATGAGCGAACGCCGCACGTGGCGACCTTCTTCCGCAACCTGCGGACACGGAGGACGTCATGAGCTTGCTTTTCCGCTATCTGACCAAGAACAACGCGATGATCCTGCTGCCGACCCTTGCCGTCGGCATCGGCCTGTATGTGCTTACGGACCTGTTCGAGCGTCTCGACAACTTCATCGAGGCCGGGCTGTCCGTGGGCATGGTGCTCACCTACTTCGTCGTGAAGATGCCGCTCGTGATTTCGCAGATCCTGCCGGTGATCTTCCTGCTGTCCACGGTCATCCAACTGTGCATCATGGCTCGCAGCCGCGAGCTGACGGCGTTGCAGGCCGGGGGCATCTCCCTCGGCGTGGTGGCAAACTCCATGATCCTTTGCGGCATTTTCTGGGGCGGCGTCCAGCTTGGTTTCTCCGAATATCTGGGCGTTGCCGGGGAACGCGAGTCCGCCCGCATCTGGCAGGAAGAGGTCCGCAAGAAGAACCTCGCGGCAACGGTGCTGAAGGATGTCTGGTTTACGGATGGGGACTGGATCGTCTCGCTCGGTACGCTTGATCCCCAGGCGCACGGCACAGGCTTTTCCGGGTATGAACTGTCCGACGACGGCCTGAGCATCAAGCGCATCGTGCAGGCGTCCACGTTCACCGCCGAGCCCAACCACTGGGCCTTGCAGGATGTGCGCGTCTACACGCCCGACACCTTCACGCAGGAGCAAGAGCCGGATTTCGTCCTCCCGCTCAGGCAGGATCCCGAAACCTTCCGGCTCGTCAGTACGGGCACGAAGCCGCAGCAGTTGCCGCTCTGGCAGCTTGGGGACGCCATCAGCCAGTTGAAATCTTCCGGTTCCAACGTGGAGGCGCTCCGTACGGCGTGGCACGCCAAGCTGGCCTATGCGGCATCGATTCTGGTCATGGCCTTCGTGGCGACGGCCATTGTCTCGTGGAAGGACAACATCTATATCGCCGTGACCGTCGCGCTGCTGTGCACGTTCCTGTACTTCGCGGTGTATACCCTCGGTACGACGCTTGGGCAGCGCGGCATCCTGCACCCGTTCCTCGCCGCGTGGACCGCCAACCTCATCGCGCTGTTCTTTGCGTTTTGGCGGCTTATCCCCTTGCTGCTGCGAAGGGAATAATTTACCGGAATCTTTTAAAGATTTGAGGGGCGAGAGAAACGTTCTGAAGAAGGGGGGAGCCCCCCACGTTTCCCTCGCCCCCTCCAACCTTCCCTCCACTCCCTTCAAAGCCTTTTCCCTTTATCGAATCCCACTCGACCGCTTTTCCTGTTCCTGTGGCAGACAAATGTGTTCTTTGGGGTTGACGAGGGGGCTGTTTTTTGAACGGGGCCAGCGGGAAAAGGCGTCCTTTCGTGGGCGCAGTCCTAATATGAATCCCGCTTGAAGCCTTTCAACATTGAAATACGCATTCCCCAGAAGGAAAGCAGACTCAAGAAAGATTACGAACAGGGATTCGATAAAGTCGAAAGTCTTTGAAGAGGAGAGGGTGGGGTTTGGGGAGGGGGAGGAGAAACTTTCTAAGAAAGTTTCTCCTCCCCCTCCCCAATCTCTTCACATTCTTTTCAAAACGCCCAGACCCAGCCCTAGTCTTCGTCAGGATAGACGATTTCGTCGGGCATTTCGGATTCGGGGGTATGGCTGGCCAGCACCCGGCGGCGGGCCGGACGGCTGTTGGCTGCGGGCGCCGTCTCTTCCTCCTGCGCCTTGCGGGTCATCGAAGGGGCCGGCAGCGTGTTATAAATGTTCCAGTAAACGGGCAGATAGTTCGTGACGATGCCGGGATTGCTCAATTTGATATTCGGACGGAGGAAGGCCGCCAGAGAGAGCGCCAGAGCCCACTGCACGGTCGGGCTGGCCCACGGCGTGGTGGAGGGCTCGATGGAAACGAGCCGCCCGTCTTCGCAAGACAAGCCAAGCTGATTCAGGAAGCTTTCCACAAGGACCTTATCCACGCTCTCAGGCAGTTTGGGCATGACCCCGCCCTTCGCGCGCACGGCGGGGATAAGGGACAGCGCCAAGCCAAGCGGCAGGAGCGCTGAAGGCAAACCCGTGAGGTCATCAACCGGGTTGGGCGACGGAAGGGGCTCACCCTCGGCAATGCCTTCGCCAAAGGAGGCGGACAGTTCGCCATCGGCGACGGAGAGGTTCACGCCCAGTTTGGAGAACAGGCCTTTGACGGCGTCGCCGCTTCTGGCGTCGCCGGTGGCTTCCCAACGGCCGGAAAGCTTCACGCTGCCGCCGACAAAAGCGGGCATGGCGAGCAGCGTCGCCGCGGCGACGACATTGATGCCGGGGAGCAGTTCGTCGGAGAACTGGGCTTTGCCGGGAACCACATGCAGGGAAAGGGTATCTTCGGTATCCGTGAGGCTGGCATTGATGCCCGCGCTCTGGAGGATGGGCAGGACCTTGGAGACGATGTTGCGGCCTTCGGCATGTCCGCTCAAGTCGACCGTAACGTCACGTTCCCATCCTGCCGTGGCCACGAGCAGGGCTTCCAGCGCGTCGGCGGGCAGTTCGGCGGGCACGGCCACGTCGGACGGCAACATGGCCGACGACTCCAGACGGGCGGGCAAGCCCTCCTGTCCGGGAACCACGCTGGTCAGGCGCGCGCCGAGCAGCGGCAGGAAATGACGGATCGGAGCCAAGTCCACAAACTTGAGGCCGCTTTCGCCGATAATTTTGAGGCGCGCGGGCCGCGTCACCATCTGGAACAGCATCAGGTACAGGTTGAACGGATCGTCGCCGACGTGCACCACCTTGTCGAGGATGGACTTGTTGTAGCCGGAAACCGGTTCGCCGCCCTGGCAGAGGATACGCCCGTCCTCTTCCCAGCGCAGGCGGGCACCGACCTGATTGAGCCCTTTCAGGCACTCCATGACCGGGCCGTTGAGCGGCACGCCGTGAAGGGTACATTCGGTGGCGCCGCTGGCCGCGAGCACCATGCGGACGCGGGGCAGGCGATCGGAAGCGGGAGCGGGCAGTTCCACGGCAAGCGCCTTGCGGGCCGGAGCAAGGTTGAAGGCGGAAGGCTGCTCCATATCGGCGGGAGCGACTTCCACTTCCTGAAGCAGTGCGAAAATCTGGCGGATAAGCTTGGGATCGCGGCTGACCGCGGAAGCGTTTTCTTCCCACGAAGTACGCAGCTCGCGTTCGTGATCCGACGTTCCGGCATTGGGCAGGCGGGTCAGCATACGGCTGCGGCGGGCGATCATTTTGATAAGATCGCGGTCGAGTTCGCGCAGCTCGGCGATGAGCCCGGAGCCTCTCTGCGGACGGGGGCGGTCGCCGTTTTCAAAACGATCGCGGGGGGGGCGGCGCTGTTCGCCGCGGGCGGCCCAATCAGGGCGCGGAGCCCGCTCGGAACGGTCGCGGTTCGACCATTCGGGACGCTCGGGGCGACGGGAGGCCCATTCGGAGCGTTCGGGGCGCTCCGCCCGTTCGGGACGTTCTTGCGGCTTGTTCCGCGGGTCGTTGAAATCTCGGGGGTTGCGGGAATCTCGGGGAGAATTGCTTTTGATGGTCATGGAGGGGTACTCGTAAGAGGTCTGAGTTCAAGACGGGATATGAAGGTTCCATAGGCAAGGCGCAGCTTTCGGAACGAACTGTCATATAAAGAAGTGATGATACCCCGAAAAGCCTTCACCCGCAAGCGCAACCCATTGTCCTTTCCGCCCTGCGGCTCACTTGACAGGGGGCTTAGCCCACGTTAGGCCGATCCCTGACGCCCCGCTCCCGCAGGGCGTTTTCGGGGACGGGCATCCGTCCCCGCACCATCCGAGGAGGCCTTATGTCCGGCTTCACCCCGCTTCTGTTCGCCTATGTCTTCACCGCCGTTTTTCTGGCGGGTATCGTCCGCGGCGCAACGGGATTCGGCTTTTCCATGATCATGATCGTGCTCCTGACGCTGTTCTTCCCCCCGGCACAGGTGGCTCCGGTCATCCTGTTCTGGGAAGTGCTGGCCAGCATCGGGCACCTGCCCTTCGTCTACAAGCAGGTCCACTGGAAATCCCTCCGCTGGCTTGCGCTCGGCGTGGCCCTCGGCACGCCCTTCGGAGTCTATTGCCTGGTATCCATACCCGTGGACGCCATGCGCCTGATCATCAATGCCGTGGTCCTTATCCTCACTTCCATGCTCTACTGCGGATTGCGGCCGAAGAACGCGCCCACGCCGCCCCAGACCACGGGCGTCGGACTCCTCGCCGGGGTCATCAACGGCGCTTCCGCCAACGGCGGCCCGCCGATCATCCTCTTTTTCCTGTCCAGCCCGCTCGGGGCCGCCGTTGGGCGCGCTTCGCTCATCGCCTTTTTCCTGTTCACGGACGTCTGGGCCTCGCTCTTTTACTGGCAGCAGGGGCTCATCAGCCTTGATACCATCATCTTTACCCTCGTCTTCATGGTTCCCATGTTCGGCGGCATGTGGTTCGGCAACCGCTGGTTCTCCACCGTCGACGAGGCCCGCTTCCGCAAGGTTGTCCTTGCCCTGCTCATGATCATTTCCGTCGTCGGGCTTGTGAAGGCGTTGTAGGGGGAGAATAATGTGGGGGAAGGGAGGAGGGACCTTTCTGAGAAAGGCCCCTCCTCCCTTCCCCCACGCCCCCATCCCTCCACCTCCAAAGATTTTCGACCGGTGGGGAGGCCGCGCGAAAGGAGTTCGTTCCCGCGACAGAAGAGAGAGAGAGAGAGAGAGAGAGTTTCTGTAGCGCCTTTATGCCCTTTCAAGGCTCATCTACCGGGCGACGATGCTCTTGCCCATCCAGCGCCGGCTCTGCCAGCGACGCCAGAAGAGGGCGGCGCTGACGATGACGCCCATCATCATATTGAAGGCCAGCGATACGCCGATGGCGCGGAATACGTTGTCCATCTGGCGCGCCCCAAGGAACTGCGAACAGAGCGCGGACGTCCCGGCTGTCGTGGCCTCGAAGACGAGGAAGATCATGTTCAGAAGCTGCACGACCACGCCCACGGCGGCCACGGTGTTGTCCGAGCACTGGCTGAGCATGACCGTATCCACAATGCCGAGCAGGATGATCAGCACCATCTCGATGAAGATGGGGCCCGTAAGCCGCACCAGCCAGCGGCGGATGTTTTGCTGCTCCTGCGGCAACGCCTCTCCCCCCTACAGCAGACCGTAGTATTGGAACGCCACGATGAGCAGAGGGATGCTCACCGCCGATAAGGCTGTATCTACCACGATGCCGAGCGAAGAGTCTTCTGTAGCCACCTGATATTTTTCAGCAATGATATAAGCCGCCACAGCCGTGGGCATGGCCGCCACGATGGTCGCCGAGGCAAGCGCGATGCCGCGCACACCGAGCAGGTAGAGGACGCCGAAAATGAAAAGCGGCTCCACCACCAGTTTCAGCACGTGCAAAGGAAACTGGCGCCTGGCCCATCCCTTTACGAAGCCCTGCGAGGAAGTCATCTGCTTGGAGAGGATCATGCCCATGCAGAATAGCGCGCAGGGGGCGGACGTGGAGCCGAGCATGGCCGACATCGACAGGATCGGCTTCGGGACGGCGATATGGAGCAGGCTCACTGCTGCGCCGAGCGCCGAATAGATGAGCAGGGGATTGTGGAACAGCGAACGGAGCAGGGACAGGAATACTTGCTTGCGGCCCTCGCCCTTATGTTTCCCGGCTTCCAGCCTGCCGTCCGTGAAAAGCAGGTTCGCGGAGGTCATCACAGCGCAAAGGCTGGCGACGATGGCGGCCTCGGAACTGTCCGGCAGCAGGAGCACCACGATCGGCAAGCCCATGAACGCCGCGTTCGGGAAACTCGACAGCAGGGCGAACACCGAGCTTTCCTCCCAACGCCTCCGCAGCAGGCTCGAGAAGACCACGTATGCGAACAGGTAGGTGATCCCGTAGCCGAGCAGGATGCCCCCAACCATGGCTCCCGACATCTGCCCCGCTTCCATACGGGCAAGCTGGTTGAACAGCATCATGGGCAGGCCGATCCAGTAGACGAACTGGTTGAGGCAGCCCGATGTTTCTATGGGCAAAAAACCCATCCGTTCAACGACGATGCCAAACAGGATGATGCCAAATACGGGAACCAGCGTGGAAAGGATGGACAGCATGGGAGCCTCGGAAGAATACTGTTTGTTCAATCAATCAGAAGCCGCAAGCTATATACCGTGCGCCGCCGGTATGCAATGGGAAAAACGGCGCCCTCACCGTGCCTTGGATATCCCGGAATGTCCATGCCGCCTTTCTCACCCTTTCACGGTTATCCTTCCTTGTTTTTTCTTTTTCCCGTTGGTACTCTTGATGAAAATCACGCAACCGCTCAAAAAACCTTCCCCCACTACGGCATGGATACCTCACAACAGCCAAGAGACGAAAACAAAATTACTCATAAAAACAGCCTGTTCCTTTCATGGTGCATTCTGCTGGCGTTGTGTTTCGCGTTCGTATCCGCCGTCCCCGCCGCTGCCGGCCCCAACCCGGCAAAATACGATAAAGCCATCCGGGATATGGGGCAGCTTCAAAAATCCAAAAAACGGCTCCAGCGTGAGCCGTGGGAAAAGCTTGCCGAAACCTTCCTGACCGTCTACCGGGTCGAAAAAAAATGGAAAGAGCGCTCAGCGGCCTTGTTCCGCTCCGCCGAAGCGCTGGATCATTTGGCCCGCTGCGCCTCCAATGCCAAGGACGCCCGGCGCTCGGTGGACCGGTATCTCCAGCTCGTCCGCCTCTATCCCAAAAGCTCGCTGGCCGACGACAGCCTGTACCGGGCGGCACGGCTGCGGGGCCAGATCCTCCGCGACAAGGCCGGTGCGCAAGAACTGCTCCAACAGATCCTCAAAAAATACCCTTCTTCCAATACGGCCAAGGACGCCTCCAGTTACCTTGCGACGCTCTCGCCCAAAGAAAAACGGCAATCGCCTTCCGCCGCCAGCAAGGCAAGCAAGCAAAAACAGCCTAGAGGCAAACCGTTCCGTCTCGGCGTAAAAACGGTGCTCATCGATCCGGGGCACGGCGGCAAAGACCCCGGCACGCACCACAACGGCATCAGGGAAAAGGATCTTACACTGGACATCTCCAAGCGCGTGGGGGCGATCCTGTCCTCGCGCGGCCTCAACGTCCGGTACACGCGCCGCTCCGACACATGGATCACGCTGGAGCAGAGGGCCGACAAAGTCCGCACCAACAAGGCCGACCTGTTCATTTCCATCCACGTCAACGCCAACCCGTCCGAAGGCGTGCAGGGGTTTGAGACGTACTATCTCGACGTTTCCCGCACCTCGGCCTCAACCCGCCTCGCCGCCGTCGAAAACGCCCTCCGCGACCGCAGCCGCGCCACGCGGGAAAAGCTGCCGCCCCATCGCCTTTTCACCATCCAGAAACAGGAATCCCGCCGCCTTGCGCGGAACGTCCACGAGACGACGCTCAAGTATCTCAGGAAAAAGAATTACCGGACCCACGACGGCGGCATCAAGACCGCCCCCTTCCATGTCCTGCGCCGTTCCGGGGTGCCCGGCGTGCTGATCGAAGTGGGCTACTGCACCAACAAGACCGAAGCCGAACGTCTGGCCGTCGACGCATACCGCGCCTCCATTGCGCGCGGCATTGCCAACGGCATTCTGATCTATACGGGAAAGATGTGAAATGTGGGGGAAGGGAGGAGAGGGCTTTCTGCAGAAAGCCCTCTCCTC
>ENA-UPWK01000335-UPWK01000335.1-human-gut-metagenome-genome-assembly--contig:-NODE-335-length-53106-cov-5.583341_pt1 | contig 53106 bp, 50 predicted proteins | sample MGYA00250048_ERZ773373 | MGnify/ENA primary metagenome ERZ773373 (study PRJEB29103, sample SAMN06112059) | human gut metagenome | biome: human gut; feature: ankylosing spondylitis patient; material... | reverse complement strand
CGAACACGGCAGTTAAGCTCGTTCCTGCTGACAATACTTGGCTGGCGACGGCCCGGGAAGATAGGTAGCGCCAACACTGAGAGACAGTCAATTGACTGTCTCTTTTTTGTTATTGTTTGTAACAGTTTTGTGAGGATTTATGGGACCGAACACTTTAAAATCGTTTTAGGTTCTAATTTCGTCTTTATTTACGAATGGTCTGGGCAATAGGGAGGAGGCCCCATGGTAGATCCCAATAATCGACAGCTCCGGCCGCCCATTCACCGCAGTTGGCTGCGTTTGCGTCTGGGAAAACTCTATTACGGCGGACGGCGCCGTCTTCTGTGGATGTCGCCCCGGTTTCACTGGGCCAAACAGCGTCAGACGGAGCGCCTGCCGTATATGCTGATTTCACACGCCACACCCTTGTACCGCCGCCATCTGCGGGGGGAGGATCAGGAACTCCAGGAAAACAAGGTGGCTAATCTCCGGCTTGCAGTGGCCCGGCTGGATGGGATTGTCCTGTATCCCGGAGAGACCTTCAGCTATTGGCGCCTGATCGGAAAGCCCACCCGCCGGAAGGGCTATCGAGACGGGATGGTGCTGTTTCTAGGCCGGATCGGCAGCGATGTGGGAGGCGGGCTGTGCCAGCTCTCCAATCTGATTTTCTGGATGACTCTCCACACGCCGCTGACGGTAGTGGAGCGGTACCGTCACTCTCACGATGTCTTTCCGGATACCAACCGGACCCAGCCCTTCGGCAGCGGCGCCACCTGCGCCTATCCCCACCGGGATCTGATGATCCGCAACGACACGGAACAGCCCTTCCAGCTCTGTGTCCAGGTGGGAAAGCAGGTTCTGAAGGGAGAGTGGCGGGCCCCGGCACCTCCGGTCTGCCGCTATGAGATCGTAGAGAGGAACCACCGGATGGACCAGGCATCCTGGGGCGGATATGTGCGGCATAACGAGCTGTACCGCCGGATCTATGACCTGGAGGGGGGCCTGCTGGAAGAGGAATTCCTCTTTGCAAATGACGCCATCATGATGTACAGCCCGCTTCTGCCGGAGGAGTCCTGACGCGGGCTTGTATTCTTTCCAAAACCGTGGTACACTATGGACAACCCCACTGAACCAAAGAGAGGTGTTTTTATGGATGCAAAAACGACGGGTATTGTCGCTTATATTACCTGGATCGGTCTGGTGATTGCCTTTGTACTGGGCGACCGGGAGGGCGCGAAATTCCATCTGAATCAAGCGCTGGTGATCTGGCTGGCGGGGCTGCTGAGCTTCATTCCATGTATCGGCTGGCTGTGGGGCATTTTTTGCTTCATCTGCGCGGTGATGGGCTTCATCTCCGCTGTCAATGGAGAGGAGAAGGCAGTTCCTCTGCTGGGACAGATCCGGTTGCTGAAGTAAAGGAGAAAGGGCCGCGCACTGCGCGGCCTTTTTGCTGTTTACAGGGAGGAAATTCTATGCAGAGAGGTTCTATGACAGACCGGGAGGCCTATCCGACCGCCTGGATCACCCTGGCGGTTCTGGTGTTGCTATATCTGCTATGGCGCTTTGCGCTGGGGGCACCCACTGTCAGCCGCTGCTGGGTCTGGGAGCACTGGCATGTCTACTGCCCGGGCTGCGGAGGGACACGGGCGCTGATGGCCCTAGCCCAGGGACGGGTAGGCGCGGCTCTCTGGTACCACACGCCGGTGGTGATCACGCTGGCCCTGGCAGCGATCTATCTGTTTTCTCAAACCGCGTGGCGGCTGCGGGGAAAGCGGGGCTGGGTCCTGCGCTATGACCGCCGCTGGCCGATGGTCCTAGTGGGGCTGTTCCTGGCCAACTGCGTGGTCCGGAACGTCCTGTGGCTGGGCCTCGGCGTCCCGCTGTGAAGCGAATATGAGCCGCCTCATTGCGAGGCGGCTTTTTTGCGAGTACACCGTAACATTTTGCCCCGCTGCTGGGTCATACAGGCAGAACAGGAGAAGGGGGGGAAGGACATGACGCTGCCGGAGCAAGAGCGGGAGCGGTTCTGCCAAGTGCTGTATCACAGCCGGACCAGCCTGTACCGTCTGGCTTTCAGTATCACCCGGAACAGCAGCGATGCTCAGGAGGCGGTGGCAGAGGCAGTCTGCCGGGCCTATGAGCGGTATCCTCAGCTGCGGGAAAAGGAGAAGCTGCCCCGGTGGCTGCTGAAGATCACCGCCAATGAGGCCCGGCGTCTCTGCCAACGGCGAGGCCGGACAGTCTCTTTGGATGATCTGCCCACGGAACCGGCAATACCGGGCCGGGAGACGGGGGACGATACCCTTTGGCAGGCGGTGCAGACCTTGCCACGAGACCAGCGGGAGGCGGTGGTGCTGTTCTACTATGAGGACCTGCCCACAGAGGAGATCGCCCGGATCGTGGGGACGTCCCCGGGGGCGGTGCGGGTCCGGCTGAGCCGGGCACGTGAGAAGCTGCGGAGCATCTTGAAGGAGGGAGACTATGGATGAGCTGGACGCCCGCCTGCGGGCAATGGCAAAGCGGGAGGACTGGGCCCTGCCCGCGGCCTATGAGACGGCCATGGACGGGCTGGAGGAACAGATCCGCCAGGGCACCCTGGACCGGCCCGGAAAACGGCGGCTGGGGAAGCGGGTGCTGATCCTAGCGGCGGCGCTGGCAGTACTGGCCTGTGGTTTTGCCGTGGCGGCGGAGCGCATGGGCTGGCTGAGCCCAGTGGTGGATGACGGCGGCAGCGGCGGAATGCTGAAGACCTGCTCCGTCCAGGTAGATCAGACCGTGGAGGGGAATCACTGCGATCTGACGCTGGAGAACGCCATCACCGACGGCCGGGTGATCTACTGCCTGGTAACGGCCCGGTATGATGAATCGTTCCCCGATATCGATGATGTAATGGAGGACACCCTGCTATTCGCCGGAAGCTGGGCGGATGTCATCAGCTGCTGGCGGGTGGACCAAGGCAAGGAACTCAACACGGCACGGTTTATTCTGGCCACCGGGCAGGTGTCGGAGAACGCTCAGGAGAATTGTGAAGAGAACTACCTGGGACGGGAGGTGGAGCTGGTGGTGAAGATGCTGAACGACCGGGACACTGGCGTGATGCACCCCATTGAGATCTATGCATTCCATGTCCGGATGAATGACACGATCCCTGTTCGGGAGGTCAGTTGGCCGGACGGCACCCGGGCGGTGGTGACGCCCCTGCGGGCGGAAGTCTGGTTTCCTGTGGAAGAGACCTCTTATGACCTATGGCTGGAAGAGTCCCAGTCCGCTGTCACCTGGGAGGAGGACTTTCTCGCAAAGCAGGTGCTGACACTTTATTTTACTGACGGCAGGGCCCTGGAGATGGAGGATGCTTTGACCCAGCGGATCCAGAGAGGCACCCATGCCATCCACATAGAATTCGTGGAGGCGTCGGAGCAGAGAGCACCGCTCTGCCACCTGTCCCTGCTGTCGCCCCGGCTGCTGGACCCGGACAGCGTAACCGGCTTGGAGTTGAACGGACAATGGTACGAATTCCCGGCGGCATAACTGCAGAAGGCCCGGAGAGCCAGCACTCTCCGGGCCTTGTTCGTTCACTCCTGATAGAGCGGGAACCGCTTGCACAGCTCCGCCACTTCCGCACGGACCTGCTCCGCATGGTCCGCATAGTCCTCTTTTGCCATGAAGCCCATCCACCGGGCGATCTCCGCCATCTCCGGCTCCCGGAAGCCCCGGGTAGTGACGGCGGGAGTGCCCACCCGGATACCGCTGGTGACGAAGGGCTTCTCCGGGTCGTTGGGGATGGTGTTCTTGTTCACCGTGATGCCTACCTCATCCAGCCGATGCTCATACTCCTTGCCGGTGAGGCCAAAGTGCCGGGTGTCCACCAGAATCAGATGGTTGTCCGTGCCGCCGGAGACCAGCCGGAAGCCCTGCTCGATCAGCTTTTCCGCCAGAACCCCGGCGTTGGCGGCCACCTGCCGCCCATAGGCCCGGAACTCCGGTTTCAGCGCCTCGCCCAAGCACACGGCCTTGGCGGCGATGATATGCTCCAGCGGACCGCCCTGGGTGCCGGGGAACACGGCGGAGTTGATCTTTTTGTACAGGTCGTCGTCATTGCACAGGATCATGCCGCCCCGGGGACCCCGCAATGTCTTGTGGGTGGTGGTGGTCACCACATCGGCGTAGGGGATGGGGGAGGGATGAACACCGGCGGCCACCAGACCCGCAATGTGGGCCATGTCCACCATCAGCCGGGCGCCCACTGCGTCGGCGATCTCCCGGAACTTGGCAAAGTCCAGGGTGCGGGGATAGGCGCTGGCCCCTGCCAGGATCAGCTTGGGGCGGCACTCCTTGGCGATGGCCATCACCTGCTCGTAGTCGATGGTCTCTGTGTCGTCAGACACGCCATAGGGAACGATGCGGAAATATTTGCCGGAGATGTTCACCGGGCTGCCGTGGCTCAGATGGCCGCCATGGGCCAGATTCATACTGAGCACTGTGTCACCGGGCTGCAGCAGGGCAAAGAACGCCGCCAGATTGGCGTTGGCGCCGGAGTGGGGCTGGACATTGGCGTGCGCACAGCCGAACAGCTGACAGGCCCTCTGCCGCGCCAGCTCCTCCGTCACGTCCACGGCATAGCAGCCTCCGTAATACCGCTTTCCGGGATAGCCCTCCGCATACTTATTGGTGAGACAAGTGCCCATGGCCAGCAGGACGGCCTTGCTGACGATGTTCTCGGAGGCGATCAGCTCAATGTTGTGCTGCTCCCGGTCGAATTCCTTCTGAATAGATGCCCCCACCTCGGGGTCGGCCTGGGAGAGAAAGTCCATGATGTCCTGGATCATTGCAGGGGTCCTCCTTCGTGTGATCCGGTCTTCCGGAAAATATAAGCCTTTTCCAGCTTATCAGAGTTCCAGGGACCTGTCAAGGGAACAAGAGGTAATACCCCTACAAAATGTTGTAGAGATAGTGGGAATATTTTGACGATTTTGTGGGAGGCGGACCTTTTCCCAGTCATTCCAGCCGGGATGGCGTGCCGTCCTCAAAAAGTCCGGCTTCTGTCAGCACCCAGGGGATGGGATAGTCGTGGACGCCGAAGGGGATCTCCTGGCGCAGCAGCCGCTCCCGGCACAGCAGAACCGCCGCGCCCCGGTAGTGGGCCAGGAAGCGGTCGTAATAGCCGCCGCCCCGCCCCAGCCGGCGGCCCTCCCGGCTGCAGGTGACACAGGGGATCACCGCCAGGTCGATCTGGTCCGGGGAGAGGGCAGGGCTGTCTGCCGGAGGCTCCAGAATGCCGTAGGCGCCGGGGAAGAGCTCCTCCAGGTTGCGGATGGCCCGCAGCTCCATGATGCCATCCGCCACACACAGAGGGACGCACAGCATCTTGCCGTCTGCCAGAGTCTGATCCAGGATGGGACGGGTGTCGATCTCCCGCCCGGCGGAGACGAAGCAGAACACCGCTTCGGCACTGCGATACTCCGGAAGAGCCAGGAGATGGCGGGCGATGGCCCGGTTCGCCGCTTCCCGGTACCGGAAGGGGAGCTGGGCGCTGAGGCGCCGGATCGTAGCCCGGAGCTGCTGTTTTTCCTCGTCTATTGTCATGGCAGGGGATCCTCCTCTTTCTCTGGACGGGCCGCGCCGTAGGAGATGACGTCGGTCCCGAACTTTCCACGGAGGCGGTCCATAGCCGCCTCCAGCTTTTCCTGTTTTTCTTTTTTGGGCGCCGCCCCAGCTGTGAACAGGTCTACCTGTTCATAGGCGTCCTCCGACCGAACCAGATGGATGGCGGTAACAGTCAGGGCCCGCACGGGAGCCGGGGGTTTCCACAGCTGGCCGGTCAGGTCCATGGCCGCCGCCGTCAGCTCCCGGATCAGGTGGGTGGGGGCGGAGAGCTGCATCTGACGGGAGCGGTCATGGAACTGGGGATCCCGCACCGTCACCTGGACGCCGCCGGCATACAGCCCGCTGTGCCGCAGTCGGGTGGCCACGGAGTCCGCCAGCACGGCGACGCCGCCCCGCACCTGCTCTGCGGTGGTGAGGTTTTTCGGGAAGGTAGTGCCGTTGCCTACGGACTTCACCATCTCCGGCTCGTACCGGGAGCGGACTGGATCGGTGTCCAGCCCGTTGGCATAGTCGTGGAGCTGGACGCCCATTTTGCCCATCAGGGTCTCCAGGGCATCCCGCTTGCAGGCCGCCAGCTCTCCGATGGTCTTCACGCCGAACTGGGCCAAAATCTTCCGGGCGGCGCCCCCCACGTACAGCAGCGCCCCCACCGGCAGAGGCCAGACCAGCCTCTGCCAGTTCTCCCGGGAGACGACAGTGGTGGCGTCGGGTTTCCGGTAGTCGCTGCCCAGCTTGGCAAACACCTTGTTGAAGGAGACCCCCACTGAGAGGGTCAGTCCCATCTCCTGCTTCATCCGTTGCCGCAGATGGTCTGCCAGGGCCTTGGCATCACCGCCGAAGAGGTGGAGGGTATGGGTGACGTCCAGCCAGCTCTCATCGATGCCGAAGGGCTCCACCAGGTCCGTGTACTGCTCGTAGATGGTGTTGACCTCTTTGGAGACCTGCCGGTACAGTTTGTGGTGGGGTGGCAGCAGCACCAGCTCCGGGCACTTTTTCTTGGCCTGCCAGATGGTTTCCGCCGTCTGGACGCCGAATTTTTTCGCCGGTTCATTCTTGGCCAGGATGATGCCGTGGCGGGAGGTGGGATCTCCGCAGACCGCCACGGGCACGTTCTGCAGGTCTGGTCGGCTCCGCAGCTCCACGGAGGCGTAAAAGCTGTTCAGATCGCAGTGCAGGATGATGCGGTCCATGGCCCCGCCTCCTTTCTCACTTCTATTATAGCACATCTGTTCGTTCCTGAAAAGGGAGAAGGGATGGGAAGGTTTTGACATACCGGCGCGGGGAGGCGGAGGGACGGATATGGGCCGCAGTAAAAGGCGCGGGGACGGTATCCGCCCCCGCGCCTGTGGTGTTCAAATTTACAGAATCCCCATCAGCACCAAGGCCAGCACCACAAAGGTCGCCAGCAGGGCCAGGGAGAACAGGAGGAACCCGGCGCTCAGCTTGCCCTTGCCCTCGACAGGCGCATGGGACTCCGGTACCAGCCGGGCCTTCCGCAGGGCGGTGACCACCGGCTTGTAGAGCAGCAGGATCAGCGCCATGTTCAGGCCGCCCTTCACCAGGTTGAAGGGCAGGAACACCGGGATCAGCATGGGGACCACGATTTCCTCGCGATCCATTCCCATGTAGATGGGCGTGATGAGATAGTTCCACAGCAGCATCACCACGGTGAGGCAAACAGTGCCCAGGGCCAGACCGATGACGGCGCCCTTGCGGGTGTGGAACTTCTTGTAGACGAAGGCGGCGGTGCAGCAGAAGGCGCAGGTGGCCAGCACGTTCATGATGCAGCCGATGGGGCCGGTGTCGCTGACGGTGAACATCTCCACCACGGCCACCACGATGGAGATGACGGCGGCGGACAGAGGTCCGAAGAGGAAGGCGCCGATGCAGATGACCGTGTCCTTCAGGTCCATCTGCAGGAAGCCGGACACCTGTGGCAGCATCTTGCTGAGGAGCATCACCACATAGGCGATGGCCGCCAGCATGGCCAGGGAGGTGATGGTTCGGACGTTTGTTGCGGGCCGGGAGGGGTTCTTGATGGCGTTGGCATTGGGTTCAGACATAAAAATACACTCCTTTTCGTTGCTTGAAAACACCCTGGACGCTTTGGCTTCTCCAAGGTGATCCACGCAACGCAGGAGCGCGAACAAACGCGCGGCCACGCCGCACTCATCTTCTTCCATCCAGACTGTAACTGTTGGTCCCGGAGTTTCACCGAGTCAGCGCCTGTGCATACGCGCAGGCGGTCGCGGACTGTACCGCCAGTGGGGAATTTCACCCCGCCCTGAAGACAAAGTATTCAGTTGCTTTCTGGCCATAGTATATGACAGCGCGGAAGAAATTGCAAGTCCCTAAATGAAAAAACGGCAAATTTCCCGTGGGTCTTTACAAACAAGAACGGATGTTCTATACTGAATCAAAGACCAGAAGGAGGGAGGCGGAGACCATGCGGGGGCGGCAGTCGGCCTGCTGCTTTACCGGGCACCGGCCCGGTAAGCTGCCATGGCGGTATAACGAGGAGGACCTGCGCTGCGTGTTGCTCAAGGCCCGCATCGCAGACGCGGTGGAGGCGGCCTATCAGGAGGGATTCCGTCACTTTCTCTGCGGCATGGCCCTGGGCTGTGACCTGTATTTCTGCGAGTGCGTCCTCCGCCTGCGCCAGACGCACCCGGACGTGACGGTGGAGGCGGCCGTCCCATGTCCCTCCCAGGCGGATGCCTGGCCGCCGGACCAGCGGCGGCGGTATGAGCGGCTGGTGGCTGCCTGTGACTTTGAGACCCTGGTGTCCGCCTGCTACACCCCCGCCTGTATGCAGCGGCGGGACCGGTATATGGTGGACCACGCCGCGCTGCTGATCGCCGCCTTTGACGGGTCTCCCGGCGGAACCCGGTACACGGTGGAGTACGCCATGCGCCGGGGGCTGGAGATCGTGGACCTGCCCATTGTGCTGGAGCCCGCCCGATAGGCCGGGGCGCTTGGATGCGGAGACGTCCGGTGCCTCGGCTTTTTTCTTGCAATATGGGCCGGAGCCGTTGCGCGGGGAGCCCTGTTGTGGTATGTTGGAGAGGAAGGCAATCTGAGATTGCGGAACTTCCATGCTTGGTTGCTGGTATGCAACCGGGCGGCCTGATAAGCTGAAGGCATCCAAGAGAAGGGAGAATGCCTATGACATTCGGAGAGAAGCTGCAATCCCTCCGGCAGAGAGCCGGCATGAGCCAGGACGCGCTGGCCGAGCGCCTGCAGGTGAGCCGGCAGGCCGTCAGCCGCTGGGAACGGGACGAGACCATGCCGGAGACGGACAAAGTGGTGGCCCTGGCGGATATTTTCGGTGTGACAACAGACTATCTGCTCCGCCTCCAGCCGGAGCAGACGGAGCCGGAGGAGAAGCAGCCGCCGCCCCAGGAACGGAAGGACTGGGTGGAGCGTTTTTTGGCCTTTAGCAAGCGGAAGTGGTACCTGCTGGGATGGGTGCTGATCGCCTGGGGCGTATTGGATCTGGTGCAGCTGGCGCTGTTTTATCTGGCGTACCGGGGGATGCTGGGCGGATTCACGGGTCTGATCGGCTGGGATATGGCGGAGATGGGCGGAGTGAATCTGCTTGACGTGTTCCCGGCAGGTGTGCTGCTGTTCCCGGCCCTGTACGCCGCCGTGAAGATCGCGGCGGGGGTGCTGGTGCTGTATTTCGGAAAAAGGCATGTACAAAAGAAGCGGGAGGAGGAAATGCAGTGAAGGGAATCTTTTGGGGGTTCTTCTTGATCTTTATCAATTTTTATGTGACAATCAACGGACATACACTGAATCTGCTGCCGACCTTTGCGGGTTATATCTTACTCTATCGGGCAGCAGGGGAATTGTTGGGAGAGAGCGGTCGATTCGGGAAACTCCGCCCCTTTGCTGTGGCTGTGGCCATATACACGGGTATCCTGTGGGTGGGAGACTTGCTGGGCGTGACCGGCGCAAACTGGCTGAGTACGCTCCTGGAGCTGGCTGCTCTGGCGGTCGCCCTGTATATTTCCTGGAGCGTGATCCAGGCCATTTTGGAGATGGAGACCCATTATGGGACAGATCTGAACGGCACTTCGGCACGGACCGCCTGGTTTGTCCTGTTGGCGGCACAGATTGCCGGAACGCTGGGCGGCCTGCTGCTGGACGCTTTGGCACTGATGGCCCTGATTGCCCTGCTGGTGGGCATCATCTGGTTTCTCGCGGCACTGTGGAAGTGCGCCGGGCTCTATGACGGCCTGCCGCCCAAGGACGCCGGCCTGGAAAACCTGTGAGAGACCGAGAGGAGAGAGACCGCCATGCGAAAGGTACTGCCCATGTCCCGCATCCGGGAGATGGAGCCCTATATGGACGCCAAGGTGCTGGACTACATCCACGAGGGGCAGATCGAAGCGTTTGAGGGCTTTGAGGACTTCGATCTGATCGCCTTTGACTGGTACGACGTGCGCAGCGAGCGGACGGCAGCATCCCAGATGCTGCTGTATCTGGACCGGGAGGACCTGTTTGTCTTCTGTGAGGACGACGCAGCGGAGGACGCCGCCCAGGCGGCCCTGCTGGTGCCGGAGGAAGAGGCACTGTCCAACGAGCAGGTGCTCCACCGCTTCTTCGTCCGGCTGCTGAGGGGGGATATGGCCCATCTGGACCGGCTGGAGGCGGACATCAGCGATGGGGAGACAGAGGTGCTCACCGGTGCCCATGAGGCGTATCTGGACCGGATCATCGCTTGGCGGCAGGAGCTGCTGCGGCTGAAGCGGTACTACGAGCAGCTGGATTCCATCTTTGACGAGCTGGCGGAGAACGACAACAGCCTGCTGGGCAAGCAGAACACCCGCCGCTTTGCAAACTTGGGCAATCGGATGGAGCGGTATCTGAACGCGGTCCAGTCCCTGCGGGAGTCCGTGGCCCAACTGCGGGAGGCCTATCAGTCCCAGCTGTCCATCCAGCAGAACGACCTGATGAAGATCTTCACCGTGGTGACGGCGGTGTTCCTGCCCCTGACCCTGCTGGTAGGCTGGTATGGGATGAACTTTGTGGGGATGCCGGAGCTCCACTGGAAGTACGGATACCCGGCGGTGATTCTGGTGAGCGTGGGGATCGTGGCGGCGCTGGTGATCTACTTCAAGAAGAAAAAGTGGCTGTGACACAGAAAAACAGCAGGCCGCCCCCATTGGGGGGCGGCCTGCTTTGTGCCTCGCAGCGGTTCAGGTTGCCCGGGCCCGCAGATATCTGTCGATGTCGAAGGCCAGCAGCTTCGTGTCCCCCTTGAGATACAGAGGGTGGTGAGGATGGCCGGATTTCAGCAGGGGGCCGGCGGTGAACCACTCGGCCCCGGCGGCGCTGGCGTCGGCGGCAAAGTCCCGCATACAATCCATCAGATACCCCCGCTTCTCAATGATGTTCCCCCAGGCGGCCCACAGGGCGGGGGCCGGGGACAGAGAGAGGAGATACCGGAAGGCCCTTCGGTTCTCCGCATGGAGCACCGGGTTGCAGGACCGCTCCATATCGTCGGGCCGGGTGGCCCGCTGGGCGTAGACGTTGAACATCAAAAAGCTGTCGTACCCGTTGGAAAGCGCGATCCGCTGGGCGGACTGGAGGGTGGGGTCCAGAGCGTCCGGCGCGGCGGTGGAGGGGTTGATACCCATGCAGATCAGGGGCTTCCGGCCCCGGGTGCCCAGAATGTAGCGGTATTCCGAATAGTGGTTGGGGACGTACAGCCACCGGCTCACATCATAGTCCGGCGACGGCCGGAGGGCAGCGACCAGGGCGTCGTCGAAGAGCTCCAGCGCCAGGGCGGCTGTGGGGCCTTGGGGAATGTGCATGGGTCAGTCCTCCTCGGAAAATCTTCAAGAAACAGGATAGCACGAATCGGCGGGATATGCTACAATGAATTTTGAAATTGCGCAAAGGAGGTCCCGCCATGCTGACGATCCTGATGGGCCGGGCCAAAACGGGAAAATCGGAACAGGTGCTCCGCCGGATCAGAGAACTGGGGGATACCAGTCGGCAGATCCTACTGGTGCCGGAGCACGCCTCCCACCAGGCGGAGGTGGATCTGTGCCGTGCCTGCGGAGACACTGCCAGCCGCCATGCGGAGGTCCTCAGCTTCCGCCGCCTGTGCGACCGGGTGCTGACCATCACCGGCGGCGCCGCTCAGGTGACATTGGATGCCGGCGGCAAGCTGTTGACCCTGCAGAAGGCCCTGGGAGAGGTGGCCCCCTTGCTGAAGGTGTATCGCCGTCCCTCTCAGAAGGCGTCGTTTTTACAGCAGCTGCTGGACCTCTTCGACGAGCTGCGCTGCTACGACGTGTCCCCAGAGCTGCTGGAGAGCCAGGCACGGGAAATCCAGGGCGCCACCCGGGACAAGCTGCTGGACCTGAGCCTGCTGTACGGCGCCTATGAGTCCCGGCTGTACCGCCCCGGCCTTGATGCCCGGGACCGGATGACCAAGCTCTGCGAGGTGCTGGAGTCCTCCCGCTACGCTTTCGGCAAGGACGTGTTTGTAGACGGCTTCACGTACTTCAACGCCCAGGAGCGGCAGGTGCTGGAGAGCATCCTGCGGCAGGCTCGGTCTGTCACTGTCACGCTGCTGGGGGAGCCGGACAGCGCGGAGGAGATGTTTCAGGTCTCTCTCCGCACCCGGGACCAGCTGACGCGGCTGGCGGACCAGGCGGGCTGCCCATGGGAGGTCCGGACGCTCACCAGCGCCGACGACTCCGCCCTGGGATATTTGGAGCATCACTTCTTCGGAGAGGGGGAGCCCTACCAAGGAGACAGCTCCGCCATCCGGGTCCGGGAGGCGGACACCGCTTTTTCCGAGGTGGAGCAGACGGCAGCGGACATCCGCCGCCTGGTAGCGGCGGGGAAGTGCCGCTACCGGGATATCACCGTGGCCGCCCGGAACATGACCGACTACGAGGGCACCATTGAGACGGTATTCGAGCGGTACAGCATCCCCGCCTATCTGAGCCGCCGGAGCAGTATGTTGGAAAAGCCCGTGTGGAGCCTCATCACCGGCGTCCTCTCCGCTCTGGAAAACGGCTTGGAGTACGAGGACATGTTCCGTTGGCTGAAGACCGGCCTGGCGGGCCTGATGCCGGAGGAGTGCGATGAGCTGGAAAACTACGTTCTCACCTGGGAGATCCACGGGAAGATGTGGCTCCGGGATGTGGACTGGACCGACAATCCGGACGGTTATGGCGCACCTTGGGATAAGCGCCGCCAGGCCCGCCTGGACCGGGTGAACGAGCTGCGCCGCCGGGTACGCGCACCTCTTGCGGAGCTGTATGAAGGGCTGAAAGCCGGCGTTACAGCTGGGGAGAAAGTAAATTCCCTTTATAGTTTCCTGGAGCATCTGAATCTCCAGAACGCGCTGGAGGAACAGATGCGGGCCCAGGCGGAGGCAGGGCGCCTCCAGGACGCGGAGGAGACCGCCCAGCTGTGGGAGATCCTCTGCGCCATCCTGGACCAGTTCGTGGAGATCCTGGGGGACGAGCCTATGGGGACCGATGAATTCAGCCGCCTGTTGCGGCAGGTGGCCTCCCAGTACAGCGTGGGCACTATCCCCGTGTCTCTGGACCAGGTGTCCGTCACGGAAATCACCCGAAATGACCGTCACACGGATGCCTACCTGTTTCTGCTGGGGGCCAATGACCATGTGCTGCCCGCTGTGGGACAGAGCGGCGGCATTCTCAACGACGATGACCGGGAGGAATTGGCCCAGCGGGGCATCCGCCTGGCGCCCAGCGGCATGGAACAGATGGGCATTGAGCTCCAGAACCTCTACGCCGCTCTTGTTCAGCCCCGGGAGGGACTGGTGGTCAGCTATCCCACGGCGGACGTGTCCGGTGCAGAGCTGCGGCCTGCCTTTGTAGTGGACCGCCTGCTAACGCTGTTTCCGGAGCTGCGTATCGAGCACGAAGGGACTGACAAGGTTTATCGCCTTACAGCAAGGATCCCTGCCTTGGAGACCGCAGGGACCGCCCCAGGGGGGATCCTGTGGCGGTATTTCGCAGATGACGAGGTCCTGGCGCCCCCCATGGCGGCCATGGAGCGGGCGGCTGCGCTGAAGCGGGGGAGCCTCTCCAGGAGCGCGGTACAGGCGCTGTACGGGGAGCGGATCTCCATGTCCGCCTCCCGGGTGGAGCGGCTGCGGAGCTGCCACTTCGCCTACTTTATGGAGTACGGACTGAAGGCCAAGGCCCGCCGGGCAGCGGCCTTTGACGCCCCCCAGATCGGAACCTTCCTCCACTACCTGCTGGAGCACGTCACAAAGGACGTGCTGGACCGGGGCGGCTTTGCCGCAGTGGGAGAGGAGGACCTCCACGCCTTGGTGCGGCGCTATATTGAGCAGTATGCGGCGGAGGTGCTCCAAAATCTGGAGGGCCGGAACGCCCGGTTCCGGTACCTCTTCGCCCGGCTGCGGAACACCGCTTACGCGGTGGTGGACCAGATCGCCGAGGAGATGCGCTGCTCCGACTTCGTGCCCCTGGCCTTCGAGCTGTCCTTCGGCGAGCGCGGAGAACTGCCGGCGGTGACGGTCAGCGAGCCGGACGCGGAGCTGCGAATCGGCGGCAAGGTGGACCGGGTGGACGGCTGGGTGAAGGACAACAGACTGTATCTCCGGGTAGTGGACTACAAGTCCGGCAAGAAAGCCTTTGACCTGGCCGCCGTCCGGATGGGCCTGGATATCCAGATGCTACTGTACCTGTTCGCCCTGAAAAAGGAGGGCAAGCAGCGGTTTGGCATGGACATTGAACCCGCCGGGGTGCTGTATCTCCCTGCCCGGGATGAGATTCTCTCCGCCGAGCGAAATATCACGCCGGAGCAGCTCCAGAGCCAGCGGGAGAAGGAGCTGCGCCGAACGGGCCTGCTGCTCTCTGAACCGGAGGTGCTCCAGGCCATGGAGCACGAGGCTCTGCAAAGTCCCCGGTTTCTACCGGTGCGGGTAAACCGGGAGGGGGACGTGTCCGGCGCCCTGGCCTCCGCCGATCAGCTTGGACGGCTGGGGCAGTATGTGGAGCGGCTGCTCCACCAGATCGCCCGGGAGGTCCGGGACGGCAACATCGACGCGGACCCCTGCTGCCACAATGAGGACGACAGCTTCTGCAAATACTGCGACTGGGCCGACGCCTGCCACTTCCAGGATGGGCGGGACGGCGACCACCTGCACTACATCCTGCCGGTAAAACCGGAGGAGTTCTGGCGCCAGGTGGAAGAGGAGACAGAGAGAGGAGGTGGACAGTAACATGGCAAAATTGACCCTGACCCCCCAGCAGCAGGCGGTGGTGGAAAACCGGGGCGGCAGCCTGCTGGTGTCCGCCGCCGCCGGCTCCGGCAAGACAAAGGTACTGGTGGACCGGCTTTTCCGCTATGTGACGGAGGAACGCTGCAATATCGATGATTTCCTCATCATCACCTACACCAAGGCCGCCGCGGCGGAGCTGCGGAGCAAGATCGCCTCCGAGCTGTCCAAGCGGCTGGGCCAGACGCCGGGGGACCAGCAGCTCCGGCGGCAGCTGCTGCGGGTGTATCAGGCGGACATCAAGACCGTGGACGCCTTCTGCACGTCGCTGCTGCGGGAGAACACCCACCTCCTGGCCCGGGAGGGGGACAGCCGGGCCCTGACCCCAGACTTCCGGGTGCTGGACGATAACGAGGCCCAGCTGATCCGCCAGCGGGTGCTCTCCCGGACGCTGGAGGACTTCTATGACCAGCTGGACGAGGGCCGTGGCCTGCTGGCGGACACGCTGGGGGCCGGACGGGACGACAGCCGTCTGGCCGCCCTGGTGCTGGAGCTGTACGACAAGGTCCAGAGCCACGCGGACCCGGCCGGGTGGCTGGCGGAGAACCGGACCGTTTGGAGCGGCTGGGAGGGCGGCTTTGATGACACCCCCTACGCCGCTGAGCTGCTGGCCTCCATCCGCCGGAAGGGGGCCCACTGGGGGGCCCTGCTCCGGTCCGCCTCCGCCCGGACCGAGGGGGACGAGGCGCTGTACCGGGGGTACGGGGAGAAGTTTCTCCAGGTGTCTGTGGCCTTTGACGCCCTGGCCCAGGTCCAGACCTGGGAGGCGGCCCGGCAGACGGAAGCGGCCGTCGCCTTCCCCCGGCTTTCCACCCCCAGGGGGCGGAAGGACGAGCCGGGTATTGCCGCGCTGAAACAGGTGTGGGAGCGGTGCAAGGCGGAGGAGAAGAAGCTGGCGGGCCTGTTGTCTGTCTCTGAGGAGGAGGCTATGGAGGACCTGACTGCCGTGGCCCCGGCCATGGTGGCCCTGCTGGAGCTGACGGAGGACTTTGCGGAGCGGTACCGGCAGGAGAAGCTGCGGCTGAACGCTGCCGACTTCTCCGACCAGGAGCACTTGGCCCTGGGCCTGCTGGTGGGTTCCGGCGGTGCCCCCACAGAGCTGGGGGAGCAGGTGGCGGCCCGATACCGGGAGATCCTGGTGGACGAGTACCAGGACACCAACGAGATCCAAAACGCCATCTTCCGGGCGGTGTCCAAAAACGGGCAGAACATCTTCACTGTGGGGGACGTGAAGCAGAGCATCTACCGCTTCCGCCTGGCGGACCCCACCATTTTCCTGGGAAAATACAACCGGTTCAAGTCCTGGCAGGAGGCGGCTGACGGAGAGGAGCGGAAGATCCTGCTGTCCCGCAACTTCCGCTCCCGGCGGGAGATTTTGGAGAGCACCAACTTCATCTTCTCCAACATTTTGTCTGTGGAGATGGGGGAGATGGACTACGGCGAGGACGAGGCCCTCCACTTCGGGGCGGCGTATTACCCGGAGCGGATGGATTGCCAGACAGAGTTCCATCTCATCTCTGCCCACCAGAAGGCGGGGGAGAATGACAAGCCGGTAAAGAAGGTCACCGCCGAGGCCCGGTTCGTGGCGGCGCGCATCCGGCAGCTGCTGGACGAGGGCTATCCCGTCACCGAGGGCGACGGCACCCTGCGCCCCTGCCGGCCGGAGGATATCGTGATCCTGATGCGCTCCCCCGGCAGCCGGTCTGCCGCCTTCGCCGCCGCCCTGGCGGAGCGGGACATCCCCTGTTCTTTCCAGGAGAGCGGGGACTTCTTCCACACCATGGAGATCTCCGTCATGCTGTCCCTGCTGGAGATCGTGGACAACCCCCGGCAGGACGTGCCTCTGATCTCCGTCCTCCGGTCGCCCCTGTTCGGCTTCACGGCGGACCGGCTGGCGGAGGTTCGCTCCGCCGCCCCCACCGGGGACTACTACGACGCTGTGACCGCCGATGGGGGAGAGGACTGCAAAGACTTCCTGGCAACCCTCTCGGACCTGCGGCAGGCGGGCCGGGACATGAGTGTCCACCGCCTGGTCTGGCACATCTACAACCGACTGAATGTGCTGGGGGTCTTCGGCGCCATGGATGATGGTGCGGCCCGGCGGGAGAATCTCATCGCCCTGAGCCAGCACGCGGAGAAGTTTGAGAGCAATGGATACCGGGGCCTCTTCGCCTTCGTCACGCAGCTGCGGCGGCTGCTGGAGCAGGACCAGGCTCCCGCCACCCGGGGCCCGGCGGAGGCTGCCGGCGTGCGGCTCATGAGCATCCACAAGTCCAAGGGCCTGGAGTTCCCCATTGTCATCCTGGCAGATCTGGACCACGCGTTCTCCCGGCAGGACTTCGACACGCCGGTGCTGGTGCACCCGGACATGGGCCTGGGGCCCAAGCGCATCGACCTGGAGCGGAAAATCCAGTATCCCACCCTGGCCCGGCTGGCCATTCAGGAAAAGCTGCGGCGGGAGAACCTGGCGGAGGAGCAGCGCATCCTCTACGTGGCCATGACCCGGCCCAAGGAGAAGCTGATCCTGGTGGACGCCCTGTACAACGCCACCGGGCGGCTCCAGAAGCTGGCCGCTGTGGCTGCTTGTCCCGTGCTGCCGGAGACGGTGGCAGAGGGCCGCACCCTGGGGGACTGGGTCCTGCTGCCCCTGCTGTGCCGGCCGGAGGCCGCACCCCTGCGGGCTATGGCGGAGACAGAGATTGACCAGCTATATATTGGAGAGGACAGATCCTGGCAAGTGTTTTTACATGACAGTGAGGACTACCGGGAACGGCCCGCTCGGCCCCAGGCGACGGCGGAGGAGACAGGGGAGACCGCCCTCTTTGACCCGGAGCTGCTGTCTTTCATCTACCCCTACCAGCGGGAGACGGCCCTGCCCGCCAAGGTGACGGCCACCCAGCTGAAGGGCCGCCCTGCGGACCAGGAGATCGCGGAGTATGCCGCCCATACCCCGTACCTCCGGCCCCTGAGCCAGCCGAATTTCCGGCGGGAGCGGCAGGGCCTGACCCCGGCAGAGCGGGGCACTGCCACCCACCTGGTGCTGCAATACCTGGACTTCTCAAACGTTGACGTGGCGGGCCAGATCGAGGCCCTGCGGCAGCGGAGCCTGCTGACGGACCAGCAGGCCGCGGCCGTGGAGACCGCGCCTTTGGAGCGGTTTCTCCGCTCCCCCCTGGCGGAGGAGATCCGCAAAAGCCGAAGCGTCCTGCGGGAGTATCGCTTCACCCTGCTGATGGATGCCCGGGACTACGATCCCGCCGCGGCGGCGGGGGAGGAAATCCTCCTCCAGGGCGTGGTGGACTGCTGCTTCGAGACGGCAGACGGCCTGACCGTGGTGGACTTCAAAACGGACCGTGTGTTCTCGGCATTGGAGGTCCGGCAGCGGGCGGAGCACTACCGCCCCCAGCTGGAGGCATATAGCCGGGCCCTGGAGCGGGTGCTGGAAAAGAAGGTGGTCCGCCGGGCCCTGTATTTCCTGGCTGCAGGCGAGACCATGGAGATTTGAGGAGGAAGACCAATGGGAAGGGAAATCGTCAGTATAGCCACGGCCCTGGTGCCGTATCCGCCGGAGCGGGTGTGGGCGGTGGTGACGGATCTGGACTGCTGGCAGTGGCGCAGCGATCTGAGCCGCCTGGACCACGTCGGTGAGGACGCCTTTACGGAGTACGACAGAAGCGGCTTTCCCACCCGCTTCACCGTCACGGAGCGCCGCCCCCTGTCCCGCTGGGCCTTTGACCTGGACAATGCCAACCTGGCGGGCCGGTGGACCGGGGAATTCCGGCCGGAGGGCAGCGGCACCCAGGTCACCTTCACTGAGACCATCACCGTAAAAAAGCCCTGGATGCGCTTCTTTGCCAAGGGCTACCTCCGCCGCCAGCAGGCCCGGTATCTGGCGGACCTGGGGCGGGCGCTGGAACAAGAAGGAGGGACCTGAAATGAAGCGCCGTCTTACCAAGCTGACCGCTGCCGGTCTGGCGGTCCTGGCCTTCACCGGCTGCACCGGCGGGGCGCAGGAGACAGCCGTCTGCCGAAAACACCTGGGCCCTGACGGACCGGCTCTATGACCCGGAGGAACCGGACCATCAGGACTGGTTTGCGGACTGTACGCCGGAGTGGGTGGAGCAGTTCCGCCCCTTTTGAAAAAGTCTCCGGAAAAATGAAAAAAAGACTTGCAATCTTGACGTCCGTGTGATACACTGAAAAACGCCTTTATGGGGTAAAAGCTCCGGCGAGGTAGTCTGGATCAGAAAGAGGTGAACGAGAGCAATGAAGGAAGGAATCCATCCCAATTATCAGCAGACTACGATTACTTGCGCCTGCGGTAATGTGATTGAGACAGGTTCTACCAAGAAGGATATCAAGGTGGAAGTCTGCTCGAAGTGTCACCCCTTCTTCACGGGCAAGCAGAAGCTGGTGGATACCGGCGGACGCGTGGCCAAGTTCAACAAGAAGTTCGGTCTGGACAAGTAAGTCTGACACGTCACAAAAAGGGTCTGCCGGTTGGGCAGGCCCTTTTTTCATTTACTTTTCCGGCAAAAGCGCATATACTGTATGGTATCAATGAAGCGGAAGGAGCGTTTGCATGAAGCTGCATCCTGTGGAGTTGGAGCGTTTGACGCCGGAGATCCTGCACGTTTTCGGACGGCAGCCCCCGCTGCTGACTGCCGGAGACAAGACCGGCCTGAACACCATGACCATCGGCTGGTGCCAGCTGGGCCGGCTGTGGAACCTGCCGGTCTGCACAGTCTACGTGCGGCCCGAGCGCTATACCTATCAATTTATGGAGTCCCACGATTATTTCACCGTCTCCGTCCTGCCGGAGGAGGCAAAAAAAGTGACCGCCCTCTGCGGCAGCAAGAGCGGCCGGGACGTGGACAAGGTGAAAGCGTGCGGCCTGACGGTCCGCTGGGGGGCCGGGGACGCGCCCTTCTTTGACGAGGCGGAGTGGGTCCTGGTGTGCCGGAAGCTGTACGCCCAGGACATGGACCCTGCCTGCGTGCTGGGGGAGGGGGAGATCCTGCCCTTCTACACGCCGGGACAGGGCGGCTGGCACCGGATCTATGTGGGCCAGGTCGTGGAGGCCTATCAAAAATAAGGAGTTTGCATGGCAGAGACACAGGAAGTACGAGACAAAGTGGTGCTGGTGGGGTTGAGCTCCCCGGTGCTGAAAAAAGAGGAAAACGCCGACGAGGACACCATGGAGGAGCTCTCCGCCCTGGTGGAGACCGCCGGAGGCGAGACCGTGGGGATTGTGCTGCAGAACCGGCCGTCCCCGGACCCCCGGACCTTCATCGGGGAGGGCAAGGTGGCGGAGGTGCAGCTCTACTGCGAGAACACCGGCGCCACCATGGTGATCTTCGACAACGATCTGTCCCCCTCCCAGATGCGGGTGCTGACGGAGCTGCTGGGCGTTCAGGTGCTGGACCGGTGCGGATTGATCCTGGACATCTTCGCCCAGCGGGCCAAGACCAAGGAAGGGCGGCTCCAGGTGGAGCTGGCCCAGTACCAGTATCTGCTGCCCCGGCTGACCGGCATGTGGACCCATCTGGAGCGACAGGCGGGCACCAGCGGCAAGGGGCCCATCGGCTCCAAGGGCCCCGGCGAAACCCAGCTGGAGACGGACCGCCGCCACATCCGCCGGAAGATCGACAAGCTCCGGGAGGACCTGGAGGAGGTCCGCCGGGTGCGCTCCACCCAGCGGCAGCGGCGGCAGAAGAACGAGATCCCGGTGGTGGCCATTGTGGGCTATACCAACGCGGGCAAGTCCACGCTGCTGAACCACCTGACCGGGGCGGGCATCCCCGCCAACAACCGGCTGTTCGACACGCTGGACACCACCAGCCGCCTTCTCACGGTCAGCGACACGCTGGACGTGGTGATCTCCGACACGGTGGGGTTCATCCGCAAGCTGCCCCACCAGCTGGTGGAGGCATTCAAGGCCACGCTGGAGGAGTTGGAGTACGCAGATCTCCTGCTCCACGTCATCGACGTGTCCAACCCGGAGTGGCAGCAGCAGGCGGCGGTGGTGGAGAACCTGATCCGGGAGCTGGGGGCCGGAGAGCTGCCCCGGATCGACGTGTTCAACAAGTCCGACCGGCTGCCCGCCGGAGAGATCATGCCCCACGGTCAGGATATCTGCTCCCTCTCCGCCAAGACCGGCGAGGGTGTGGACAAGCTGTTGGAGATGATCGGGGAACGCCTGGACAGCGGCAGCCGCCGCTGTGTGCTGCACATCCCCTACGACAAGGGCGGCCTGCTGGACCAGCTGTACCGGGAGGCCAAGGTGGAGAACGTGGAGTACGGGGAGACCATCGCGGTCACGGCGGTGTGCACGCCGAAGGTCCTGGGGCAGATGGCGCCGTTCCTTGTGGAATGAGCGCCCCCAGGCCCGCCCCGGTGCGCAGGCCCAGCAGGAAGGCGTGGATGGCGGTGAATTCCAGGGTCTTGTCGAGTTCCTCCCGGAATTGATATTCCAAGTCGCTCTCCATCAGGGACAGCCACATCTCATATTCTTCCTGGGGCGCCGCCTCCACATAAGGGCGGATATACCGGGGATAGAGCCATTTCATAAAATCTGTCATCCTAAAAATCACCTCGAATAACATAAAAAATGGCGTGTTTCTAAGCTTAGTATAATACCTAAAATTTGGCGTGTCAAGGGGGACGCATGGAATTTCAGGAAAAATTGCGGATGCTCCGAAAAGAGCGCGGAGAAACCCAGGCCCAGGTTGCCACGGCCATTGGAATTGGAGAACGGCATTACCAGAAATTTGAGTCTGGAAATAATTTGCCTAGTTTCCATAATCTGTGCGCCCTGGCGGACCACTTCGGCGTGTCCATGGACTATCTGGCGGGCCGGACGGACCGGCGGGACGTGTGGAAATGAGCGCGGAGCAGACAGGGAGGACGGCCATGACCACCTATCGGGTGCCCTTTGAAAACGGGGAGAGCGCGTTCACGGAGAAGCGATCCCGCTTCATCAGCCACATCTGGCGGGTGGAGACCGAGGCAAAGGCCCGGGAGCGCATCGAGGAGATGAAGAAGCGATACTACGACGCCCGCCACAACTGCTGGTGCTATCTGCTGCAGGAGGGCGGCGTGGTCCGCTACTCCGACGACGGGGAGCCCCAGGGCACGGCGGGCCAGCCCATGCTGAACGTGTTCCAGCGGGAGAGCGTCACCAACGTGTGCTGCGTGGTGACGAGGTACTTCGGCGGCGTGCTGCTGGGGGCCGGGGGACTGACCCGGGCCTATACCAAGGGAGCCAAGGACGCCCTGGACGCCGTGGGCATCAGCACCATGAGCCTGTGGACGCTGTGGGACGTGCCCTGCACATATCCCCTCTTCGAGCGGGTGAAGCTGGAGATCACCGCCTGCGGCGGCGTGGTGCGGGACACGGAGTACGGCGCGGACATCCGCCTGCGGGCGGCGTTCCCGGCGGGCGGGGCGGAACAGTTCGTTCCCCGCCTCACGGAGCTCTCCGCGGGGAGTCTGGCTATGGAGGCGGCGGGGGAGGAGTTTCTTCCAGGCCCCCGGGAGTCCGCCAACGGAACATAAACAAACCGGGAGCCGGCTTTTTGGCCGGTTCCCGGTTTTGTTATGCGTGTTCCTGCCGGACGTGGTAGCCCAGCGCCTGGATCTTTTCCAGAATGTCCGCCTGCCGGACGCCTGTGGCGTCGTAGTCCACCGCCAGCTGTCCGCCGCTGCTGACGCTGACGGAGGTGACGCCCGGCAGGGTGTCCAGCTCCCGCTTCAGCAGCTTCACGTCATGCCGGTCCGCGTTCCGGTCCAGGGAGACGGAAATGCTTGCCATTCGCTTCACCTCCCAGCTGTGGGGAAGAAGTCCGGAGTCCTCACAGGTCCTCCAGGTCTGCCGCCGGAATGTCGTTTTCCACGTTGTCCCGGGCCAGATCGGTGTCCAGCACCGGATAGACGCTGGGGATGGGCTTCTCCGGCTTTCTCCGCCGGGGGAGCTCTACCTTGCGGCTGTCATCATGCATTTAGATCACCTCTGCCCTAGCTTGTCCCGCGCCGGGCCGAACCATGCCGGAAAAAGCCGGAAAACAGCGGCAGGCACATGCCCAGCCTGGACGCAAAAGCGCGGCCGGGCACAAAAACTCCTGGGAAAACTGGGGAGATTGCCGTCCGCATCCGTGGAAAATCCGCGGGATTTTTCATAAATTCCATGGATTTGGACAGGAGGCGTCCCCCTGCGGTAAAGTAGGAAAGGAAATCACGCTGTCCTCCCCGAGAGGATGGAAAAAAGGAGCGAGACCGCATGAGCCTCAAGAAATTCAAGACCATGGACGGCAACGAGGCAGCCGCCTATATCTCCTACGCGTTCACGGAAGTGGCGACGATCTACCCCATCACGCCCTCCAGCCCCATGGCAGACCACGTGGATGAGTGGGCCGCCGCCGGCATGAAGAATATCTTCGGCCAGCCTGTGAAGCTGATGGAGCTTCAGGCCGAGTCCGGCGCCTGCGGCGCCATGCACGGCGCGCTGGAGACCGGATCCCTGGCCACCACCTACACCGCCTCCCAGGGCCTGCTGCTGATGATCCCGCCCATGTACCGGATCGCGGGCTCCATGCTGCCCGGTGTCATGCACGTCTCCGCCCGGACGGTGTCCACCCACGGCCTGTCCATCTTCGGCGACCACTCTGACGTCATGGGCTGCCGCCAGACGGGCTTCGCCCAGCTGGCCTCATCCAGCGTGCAGGAGTGCATGGACCTGGGCGCCGTGGCCCATCTCGCCGCCATCAAGGGCAGCATCCCCTTCCAGCACTTCTTCGAGGGCTTCCGAACCTCCCATGAGATCCAGAAGATCGAGGTGCTGGACTACGACGACATGAGCCGCCTGGTGGACTGGGACGCCGTCCGCCGCTTCAAGGCCCGGGCCCTGAACAGCGAGCATCCCACGGTCCGCAACACCGTCCAGAACCCGGACACCTTCTTCCAGCACCGGGAGGCCTGCAACGGCGCCTATGACCGCCTGCCCGCCATCGTGGAGGAATACATGAAGGCCGTCAGCGACCTGACGGGGCGGGACTACCAGCTGTTCAACTACTACGGCGCGCCGGACGCAGACCGGGTGGTCATCGCCATGGGCAGCGTCTGCGGCACCCTGGGGGAGGTTATCGACTACCTGAACGCCCAGGGCGAAAAGGTGGGCATGATCCAGGTCCATCTGTACCGCCCCTTCTCCGTGTCCCACTTCCTGGCCAAGCTGCCGGATACCGTCCAGACCATCTCCGTCCTGGACCGGACCAAGGAGCCCGGCGCCATCGGCGAGCCCCTGTATGAGGATGTGTGCACCGCCCTGGCGGAAGCCGGGCGCAGCGGGATCAAGGTGCTGGCCGGCCGGTACGGCCTCAGCTCCAAGGACACCACCCCCGCCCAGATGAAGGCTGTGTACGACAACATGGCCGGCGAGCAGAAAAACCACTTCACCGTGGGCATCGTGGACGATGTGACCCACCGCTCTCTGGACGTGGGGGAACACATCAGCACCGCCGGCGGCTCCACCATCGAGTGCAAGTTCTGGGGCCTGGGCTCCGACGGCACCGTGGGCGCCAACAAGAACTCCATCAAGATCATCGGCGACAACACGCCCCAGTACGTCCAGGCGTATTTTGAATATGACTCCAAGAAGTCCGGCGGCGTCACCAAAAGCCACCTGCGCTTCGGTAAGGAGTCCATCCGCTCTGCCTACTACGTCACCCAGGCGGACTTCGTGGCCTGCCACAAGCAGAGTTACATCCACTCCTATGACATCGTCCACGAGGTGAAGCCCGGCGGCACCTTCCTGCTGAACACCCTGTGGAAGGGGGAGGAGCTGGAGCGGAATCTGCCCAACCACGTGAAGCGGACGCTGGCCCGGAACCATGTGAAGTTCTATACCATCGACGCCGTGTCCATCGCCCAGGAGCTGGGTCTGGGCAACCGGACCAACACGGTCCTCCAGGCGGCGTTCTTCAAGCTCTCCGGCGTGCTGCCGGTGGATGAGGCCGTCCAGTACATGAAGGACGCCATCACCCACAGCTACTTCAAGAAGGGCGACAAGGTCCTGAACATGAACTACGCCGCTGTGGACCGGGGCCTCCAGTCCGTGGAGGAGATCCGAGTGCCCGACAGCTGGAAGGACCTGCCCGACGAGCCCCTGGAGCAGACTGAGGCCGCAGGTGTGCCGGACTACGTCCGGGACGTGCTGATCCCCGTCAACGCCCAGGCCGGCGACAAGATCCCTGTCAGCAAGTTCCTCAGCTTTGCCGACGGCGTGACGGAGGTGGAGACCTCCAAGTACGAAAAGCGCGGCATCGCCGTGGATGTGCCCCAGTGGCTGCCGGACAACTGCATCGGCTGCAACCAGTGCTCTCTGGTGTGCCCCCACGCCGCCATCCGGCCCTTCCTGTTTACCAAGGAGGAGGCGGAGCAGGCCCCGGCCGGCTGCATCACCCACAAGGCCAACGGCAGGGGGATGGAGAATTACACCTTCCGCATCCAGGTGGATCCCCTGGACTGCCAGGGCTGCGGCAGCTGCGCCGACGTGTGCCCCGCCAGGGAGAAGGCCCTGGTGATGAAGCCGCTGGAGTCCCAGATGCCGGAGCAGGACAACTGGAATCACTGCCTGTCCCTCTCCGAGAAGGCCAATCCTCTGGACAAGTTCACCGTCCGGGGCAGCCAGTTCCAGCGGCCGCTGATGGAGTTTTCCGGCGCTTGCGCCGGCTGCGGCGAGACCCCCTACATGAAGTTGATGACCCAACTGTTCGGCGAGCGGATGTACATCGCCAACGCCACCGGCTGCGCCCAGGCCATGTTCCTGTCCGTGCCCTCCATTCCCATGGTGAAGGACTCCGCCGGTCACGGACCGGCCCTGTCCAACTCCCTCTTCGAGAACAACGCCGAATACTCCCTGGGCATGTGCCTGTCCGTGGACCAGCAGCGCAACCAGGTCAAGACCCACGCCAAGGCTGCCCTGGACACCACCTCCGACGCTGCCCTGAAGGCCGCCCTGGAGAGCTGGCTGCAAGACGGCGACGACGGCGACAAGACCCGGGCCGTGTCCGACGCCCTGATCGCCGCCCTGAACCAGACCGCCGACTCCGGCGCCGACGTGCGGTTCCTGCGGGACAACGCCGACCAGCTGGTGAAAAAGACTATGTGGATGTACGGCGGCGACGGCTGGGCCTATGACATCGGCTACGGCGGCTTGGACCACGTGCTGGCCTCCGGCATCGACGTGAACATCCTGGTGGTGGACAACGAGCTGTACGCCAATACCGGCGGCCAAGCCTCCAAGGCCACGCCCATCGGTGCGGTGGCTCAGTTCGCCGCCAGTGGCAAAAAGACCCCCAAGAAGGACCTGGGCATGATTGCCATGAACTACGGCCATATCTATGTGGCCCAGGTGTCCATGGGCGCCAACCCCGCCCACGTGGTGAAGGCCCTGAAGGAGGCCGAGGCCCACAAGGGCCCGTCCCTCGTCATCGCTTACGCCCCCTGCATCAACCACGGCATCGCCAAGAGCATGAAGGTGAGCCAGGCGGAGCAGAAGCTGGCGGTGGAGTGCGGCTACTGGCCCCTGTTCCGGTACAGCCCTGAGCTGGCGGCGGAGGGGAAGAACCCCTTCCAGCTGGACAGCAAGGCCCCCAACGGCAAGCTGCGGGAGTTCATGATGGGCGAGGTCCGGTTCTCCGGCCTGACCCGCACCTTCCCTCAGATCGCCGAGCAGCTCTTCGCCGAGGCGGAGGAGCAGTGCGCCGCCCGGTACGCCCAGTACGAGAAGCTGGCGGCCCAGAAATAACTTTGCTGAAATCGACACTCCTATAAACGAAAGCGCCCCAGGGCAAAGCCCTGGGGCGCTTTCGTTCCGCCGTCAGCGGGATCCGGCGGCGTGAAAGGTGCGGTTGATGAGGCAGCGGCTGCAGCAGAAATCGATGTGCCGCTCCATGGCGGAGCGAGCCAGCTCCGGCAGCCCCAGGCCGATGGCGGAGCAGATAGCCACGTGCTGGGAGCCCATGACGATCAGATTGTCCTTTTTCTGTTCCGTGGCAACGAACTCGCAGGAGCGGATAGACAGGTAGTGAAGGGTGCCCTGGAGGGTCTCGAACATGTCGATGAGATACTCGTTCTCTGTGGTCAGCACCAGCTGGTGGTGGAACTCCAGGTCGATCTTGGCCCGCTCGGAGGCGGTGGGGGCGGTATCCAGATCCTTCGCAAAGTCCTGCCAGGCGGACTGGAACTGGTCCGCCAGCTTCTGGAGCCTGGGCAGGTCAATCAGGGTCCGCTTCTGTGCGCAGAGGAAGGCCGCCTCTCCTTCGATGGCCCGCCGGGCCACGAACAGGTCCTCCAGGGACTCGCTGCTGAGGTCAAAGACAAAGTAGCTGCGGTATTTGCTGTCGCTGCTGCGGACGGCGGTCACCAGGCCGTTTTCCTCCAGCCGCTCCACCGCTCGGGTCACCGGGGAGGTGCTGACCCCCATCTGCTCCGCCAGCTTGGAGATGTTCAGCCTGCTCCCTGGCGGGATGGCGGAGGAGAAGATGGCCTTCTCCAGCAGTTCATAGACGATGTCGGAGATCTTGGCAAAGGGATTCTTCTCCTGGGCCGCTGTGATGTTCTGTGCGGTGAATCGGCAGCCGTCCCGCTGTCTGGGATCCTGGGGCATAGGGCACCTCGCTTCTGAAAAATATCTGTATCCTATCATAGCGGCCGCGGGCGCGAAAATCAAGCCCGGCGCAGAAAACCGCGCCGGACCGGGAGGGGGCTCCTTCAGTCCCGGAGGTCTTCCTCCAGATTGATTTTGCCGTGGACCTGCTCGAACTCCGTGATACAGCGGCGGATCAGGTACAGAATCTGCCCGCTGCCTGTTCGTCCTTCATATTCCGCGATATAAAACAGCTTGTCATGTGTCTCTTTATCCATGCGAAATCCAAGATGACTGTCCCGTGGCTTTTTCATAGTAAACTCCATTTCAGTAGAATATAAGTTGATTTTAAGTACAAAACGAGTTACTATGTAAAAAGCGTACTAGAATATAGACACAAAATTTAGGGAGGTGTCAGAATGGACGATCTGGAGACGGCGGAGGCATACAGGCGGGAAGCGGAGTTCTATAAGGAGAAAGCGGAGGAGAACATCCGGTACAAGTACCTCTATCTGCGGCTCGGCGGCGAGATGTATGAAGTCCTGGAGATCCTGCGGCGGACACCCTGCGCCTGCGCCCCGCTTCAGGAGGCGGAGAGCCGTCTCCGCCAGATGCTGGAACAGGCGGATGAGGACGACTGCCAGAAGGGTGTATACGATTTCTTCCGCAAAAAGAAAGGCCGTCCACCCGTTGACAAGCTGTAAAAAATCGGCTAGAATACCTCTTACAGTGATGAAGCGGAGCAGTACCCGGGAAGACCGCCCCCAAGAGAGCCTCTGGTCTGGTGGAAAGAGGCGGGCAGGGCCCGGCGAATACACCGCGGAGCTGGCACCCAAACGGCCTTCGGCCCAGTAGGCGTGCTCCGGGAGCGCCCGTTACAGCGCCGCCGTGTGTTCGCACGGCCTGAGGCGTCTGCCCGCGAGGGCGGCGCGAACAGAGGTGGTACCGCGAGAACTTCTCGCCCTCTGTCCCCTGGGGGACAGAGGGCGTTTTTGATACCTGTCCCAGATTTCACAAACGGACAAAAGGAGAGACAAATCATGCAGATCTACGAGGAACTGAAGGCCCGGGGGCTCATCGCCCAGGTGACGGACGAGGAGGAGATCCGGGAGCTGGTGAACAACGGCAAGGCCACGTTCTATATCGGCTTTGACCCCACGGCGGACAGCCTGCACGTGGGCCACTTCATGGCCCTGTGCCTGATGAAGCGGCTGCAGATGGCGGGCAACCGCCCTATCGCCCTGATCGGCGGCGGCACCGGCTATATCGGCGACCCCTCCGGCCGGACGGACATGCGTTCCATGATGACGCCGGAGACCATCCAGCACAACTGCGACTGCTTCAAGAAGCAGATGGAGCGGTTTATCGAGTTCGGCGAGGGCAAGGCCCTGATGCTGAACAACGCCGACTGGCTGCTGAAGCTGAACTATATCGAGCTGCTGCGGGAGGTGGGCGCCTGCTTCTCCGTCAACAACATGCTGCGGGCCGAGTGCTACAAGCAGCGGATGGAAAAGGGCCTGAGCTTCCTGGAATTTAACTATATGATTATGCAGTCCTATGATTTCTACCACATGTTCCAGACGGTGGGCTGCAACATGCAGTTCGGCGGCGACGACCAGTGGAGCAATATGCTGGGCGGCACGGAGCTGATCCGGCGCAAGCTGGGCAAGGACGCCTATGCCATGACCATCACGCTGCTGATGAACTCCGAGGGCAAGAAGATGGGCAAGACCGCCAGCGGCGCCGTGTGGCTGGACCCCAACAAGACCTCTCCCTACGAGTTCTACCAGTACTGGCGGAACGTGGGGGACGCGGATGTGCTCAAGTGCATCCGGATGCTGACCTTCCTGCCGCTGGAGCAGATCGACGAGATGGATACCTGGCAGGGCAGTCAGCTGAACACCGCTAAGGAGATCCTGGCCTTCGAGCTGACCAAGCTGGTTCACGGCGAGGAAGAGGCCGCCAAGGCCCAGGAGGCCGCCCGCGCCCTGTTCGGCGGCGGCGGGGACAGCGCCAACATGCCCTGCACCAAGCTCTGCCGGGAGGATTTCACCGCCGAGGGAGAGATCGACATTCTGACCCTGCTGGTAAAGTGTGGCCTGGCTGCCTCCAAGGGCGAGGCCCGGCGGCTGGTGCAGCAGGGCGGCGTCACGGTCTGCGGCCAGAAGGTGGCCGACATTGAGGCCAGGTTCAGCTGCAAGGACTGCTGCGGCGAGGGCGCGGTCATCAAAAAGGGCAAGAAGGTCTATCACAAGGCCGTGCTGGAAGAGCAGTAAGCGGACATTCGGTCAGCCCGCCGGGATATTCCCGGCGGGCTTTTTTGTATGTCCCTGTCAGATGGCAGCCTCATCATTCGTTTTATCAGCAGAACGGCGCCGGCAAAGGAGTTGATCGTACGGAACAAATCACATATACCCGCCCGGAAGCGGAGGAACTGGTAGAGCGGTGGTCGGACACCGTGCTGCGGATCGCCTGGACCTGGACGGGCAGCGTCCACGACGCCCAGGACATCTGTCAGACGGTGCTTTTGAAGCTGCTGACCAGTCCCCGCCGCTTTGCGGAGGAGCGGCTGGAGCGGGCCTGGGTGGTCCGGGTGGCCGTCAACTGCTGCAAGGACTGGAAGAAATCCGCCTGGGTCCGGCGGCGCCTGCCGTTGGAGGCGGCGGCCCACGCGGCGGTCCATCTGCCGGAGCCGGGGGAGAGTCCTGTGCTGGCGGCGGTGCAGGCCCTGCCGGAGCGATACCGCCAGGCGGTGTACCTGCGGTATTACGAGGGATACGAGCCGGCGGAGATCGGGACGTTGATGGGCTGCACGGCCAGTCAGGTCAGCACGTATCTCTACCGGGGCAAGGCAAAATTGCGGAACATGCTGGGAGGCGCTTATGGACAGGAATGCTTATCAGAGTGAGTTGGACCAGGTACAGTTCACGGAAGCGGGGAGGTCCGCCCTGACGGACGCCCTGATGGCGGAGCAGGCCGGACCGCCGGTCCAGCACCGGAGCTTGTGGATGAAACGGGGGATGGCGGCGGTACTGGCAGCAGTGCTGTTGGTGGGCACGGCGGCGGCTGTTACTGCGTCGCTATGGGACAGCTTTTTCGGCAGACTGGACCCGGGGGAGCAGGCGGTGGTGGACACCCTCAGCGGCGGCCTGCCGGGTGCGGTCTCCGCAGGCAGAGCCATGATGACACCTATGGCGGCCTTCGGCATGGATGGGGTATTCTACCTGATGCTGGAGATTCAGGCCCCAGAGGGCACGGTCCTGCCACCCTTGGACGGTGAAAATGAAACCTACCAGCTCTTCGGCGATGATATTTTGAACGGCGAGTGGCTTGAGCTGCGGGAGCCGGACGGCGGGGACCCGGCGATCTCTTATTCCACGGAGTTCACTTGGCTGGAGGACCCGGATCCTGCGGACAACACGCTGACAGTGGTACTCTCCATTCTGGCGGACGGAGACCTGGAGGGAAAGGTCCTCCACATACCAGGGCTGTGGAAGCAGACGGATGGGAAGGCCTATACGGAGATCTTCTCCGGCGATTTTGACTTCGTGCTCTCCGGTGGTCTGGCGGAAGATAGCCTGCTGGCGGTGGATGTCGCTGGTGTCACGGCACAGGCGCCCTGCGGCACCTTGACCATGGAGCGTCTGAAGGTCTCTCCTCTGGGGCTCCAGTGGAGCTATCACTACGATGAGAACGCCGTCCAGGCCGCGGCGGCAGAAAACGGCAGAGACACCGTGGCGCTTGTGACGGCTGACAGCGGAGAGGTAGTGGAATTCTCAGATATAGCTATCCCCGACACAGAACTGCTGCTGGTTTTGAAAGATGGGACGCAGGTGGAGGTTGCCAGCAGCTTCAGCAAGGGCGGCAGCGGCTGGATGGAGCAGAGCGGCTTCTTCGCCCGGCCTGTGGATCTGTCTCAAGCGGACTATCTGCTGTGGGGAGAGACGGAGATCCCCCTCCACTGAGCCTGGCATTGCATCATCGGGGCGGCCTCTGGCCGCCCCGGATTTTTTTGACAAATCCTGAACGGCATGATATGATACAACTCCGATTGTCAAGAGAGAAAGGAAACGAATTATGGAATTTGTCAAAAAAAACGCGCTGGGTATCCTGATCTGTCTGGTAATCGCCGTGCCTGCCTGGCTGCTGGGCCAGCGGTTCGAGGTGGTGGGCGGCCCGGTGTTCGCCATCCTCATCGGCATGGTGATCGCCCTGTTCTGGAAGGATCAGAAAAGTGCCAAAAGCGGCATCACCTACACCTCCAAGAAGATTTTGCAGCTGGCGGTGGTGCTGCTGGGCTTCGGCATGAATCTCTCCAGCGTGTTACAGGTGGGGGGACAGTCACTGCCCATCATCGTCTCCACCATCGCCACCAGCCTGATCGTGGCCTTCGCCCTCTATAAGGCCCTGCACATGGACAGCAACATCTCCACTCTCATCGGCGTAGGCTCCTCCATCTGCGGCGGCAGCGCCATCGCCGCCACTGCCCCGGTCATCGACGCGGATGACGAGGAGATCGCCCAGGCCATCTCTGTGATCTTCCTGTTCAACGTCATCGCGGCTCTGATCTTCCCCACTCTGGGAGGTGTGCTGGGCCTCTCCAACGAGGGCTTCGGCCTCTTTGCCGGCACCGCGGTGAACGATACCTCCTCCGTCACCGCGGCGGCCGCCGCCTGGGACGGAATGCACCCCGGCGCCAATACCCTGGACGCTGCCGCCATCGTGAAGATGACCCGGACCCTGGCCATTATCCCCATCACGTTGGTGCTGGCCCTGCTGCGGACCCACCGGGAGGGAAAGCAGGGCGGCGCACAGGTGGACATCAAGAAGATCTTCCCCTGGTTTGTGCTGCTGTTTCTGCTGGCTTCGATCATCACCACGGTTCTGCCCATCCCTGCGGCTGCGGTGAGCTTCCTGAAAAACGCCAGCAAGTTTTTCATCGTCATGGCCATGGCAGCCATCGGTCTGAACACCGACATCGTGAAGCTGGTGAAGACCGGCGGTAAGCCTATCTTCATGGGCTTCTGCTGCTGGGTGGCCATTGCCGGCGTCAGCCTGCTGGTCCAGCACCTGCTGGGGATCTGGTAAAACACCCTGCCTCATCGTTCGTCGCAGCAGGAACTCCCGCCATAGCGCCCGGAGCCTGGCAAAAATCTGGAATCCCCTGGGCCTCAAGGGCTGCAACCTGGGGTTGACAAAGTTCCACCCGCCGCGTTCTTGCCAGGTGCGCGGCGGGTGGCTTATCATAAGGGCATCCAAATGAGAAAGCGAGTGTTCTCCGATGACATTTTCCGAGAAATTGACGGGGCTGCGGCGGAAGTCCGGCATGAGCCAGGAGCAGCTGGCAGACCGCCTGGGGGTCACCCGACAGTCTGTCAGCAAGTGGGAGGGCGGCACTGCCATGCCGGAACTTGTGAAGTTGATCTCCTTGTCAGAGCTGTTCGGCGTGTCCGTGGACTATCTGGTGAAGGACTGGATGGAGGAGCCGGACAATCCATGCGGCGGAAGCGGGGAAATCTCTTCCAAGCAGGCAGACCGGCTGGAAAAAAAGGTGGACGAGCTGACCAATTATGTGAAGGGCAGGGTCTACCGCTACGACAGCAAGACCCGGATCTTCGGCCTGCCCCTGGTGTCCATCCGGTTCGGCTTCGTCCGGAACGGGAAACTGTCCATGGATAACACGGCCAAGGGCATCATCGCCATCGGCAACTGCGCCATCGGCGTGGTGGCCATCGGCATCGTGGGGGTGGGCCTGTTCACCTTCGGCGTGCTGGCCATGGGAATGCTGTCCCTGGGCATCGTGGCGGGGGGATTGGCGGCTTTTGGCGTGGCGGCCCTGGGGTATCTGGCCCTGGGGGTCAGCGCCGTGGGGGTCTATGCCGGCGGCGTGGCGGCCATTGCCGCCAAGATCGCCGTGGCGGTCTCCTCCGTGGCGCCTACCGCCGTGGGGGAGTTCGCCTCCGGCAGCCATGTGCTGCTGTGGGGAGACGGCCTGACGGCCCCGGAGGTCCAGACCTTTCTGCTGGAGCACCACCCGGACCTGTGGCGGCCCCTGCTGCGGCTGCTGACGGAGATCGGCGCCCATATCAAGTAAATCGCTGCCCAGTCTCATGCCGGCGAGCAAACATGGTCAATGTTTGCTCGCCGGCATACGGCTCTTCTCGGCATCAGTGGGAGGGGAACAGTCTGTGCACCTGTCAAAAGCGCCGGGGGTCCGGCGGTGGGGCATCCTGGGACTTTCCCAGGATCTCCTGCCGGATATATGCAAAGGCCGCGTCCTCGCCCTCATCCCGGAGCTTTAAAAGCATGGTCTCCAAAAGCGCCGCGGTGGCCGGGTGGATCAGCAGCCGCCGGTCCTTGCCCCGGAGATAGAACTGGTAAGGGTCACCGGGATTGAAATCCTTTCCCCGGTAGACCTTGCTGGCGGCCAGACGGTCGCAGAACATCTCCGCCACATATTTTCTCGGCATCTCCACACCTACGATCCCCTCGCCGGTGGGGCTGTAATCCGTCCAATACTCAAAGTGGTGGCGGTTGCGGCCCTTGTGGTGGAGCCAGGAGGTGCTGTATCCATGTTCCTTCCGCTGGGCGTCGTTTGGGCTGTGATCCCCCTGGAAGTATTTCACCCCGGCAAAGAACTCCACAGGGGCGTACTTGGACAGGTCATGGGTCAGGCCCTGCCAGTACAGCCCCAGGCGGAAGCAGTACTTCCGCACCAGTGCCCGGTGGCGGTTTATGGTCCGCAGATGGGCCCAGAAATGCAAGGAGATCACCCCGTTTCCAGTATCTTACGTTCCAGTATAGCACGGCAGGGGCAAAATGACGAGCAAATTTTTTGCATGGAATCCAACCTCCAGCAGACACTAGCCGGGAGGTGTTTTGATGGAGGGAGTTATCTTCTGCTGTCCCCCGGCGTGGAGAAAGCTGCTGCCGCCCGGCGTTCTGGGGGCGGAGCGGGCGGAGGCGCTGGCGGAACAGTATTGGCCACTGCTGGTCCTGACCCGCCGGGGGTGCGGGGAGCTGGGGGATACGGCCGCCCTGTGCCGGGTGCTGCTGGTGCCGGGGGATTGTACCGCGCCGCTGGAGCGCATCACGGCGGAGACGGTGGTCACCTATGGCCTGTCCTCCAGGGACAGTCTCACCCTGTCCAGCCTGGCGGAACCGGTCCTCTGCGTCCAGCGGCAGCTGCCCCGGCCGGGCGGCGGCGTGGTGGAGCCCCAGGAATTTCCACTGCCGGAACTTCCGGCTCCTGCGGCGGAGCTGCTGCCGCTGCTGGGCCTGCGGCTGTTGCAGCTGCCACAGACAAGTGCCCCCTTTGTGTGGTAGACTAAAAACAAAAAGGGGGGCTGCAACATGGCGTGGCATGAGATTCTGGCGACGGGGATCATTCTGGCGGGCACTGCGTTTTACTGTTGGGCGGCGTACAGCCGGAAGAGCGGACCTACCAGCTGCATCGGCTGTGGCAAGTGCGTGGCGGACGGCGTCTGCATTCTGACAGGAAAGAAGGTCCCGGGGATTTCCGGAGGCAAGGGAAAAAACCTGTGATTTTCCCGTTGACAACCGGGCAGAAACGTTTATAATAATTGTGTCTGAAAACAGCGAAAAGCTATGACAAAGCCAGCTTCGCGAGACCGGCCAAGCGAGAGGGGAGACGGTGCGAGCCCCTTGCCCACGCCGCGGAGCAGCCACTTTGGAGCGGCCTGCGGCGAGCGGGACGGCTCATCCCCGTTAGCGGATGACATGAGATGTCCCCATGGGACAGATCAGGGTGGTACCGTGGAAGTTCTTCCGCCCCTGACGTGCGTCAGGGGCGGTTTTTCTGCTTTAGAAAAGAGGGGATATACTGGTGTTCTTTCAGCGAGCCCAATCTCCGCACCCGTCCCGCCTGGGTGGCATCCAGATTTTTTCCGATTCAGAGGGGAGATTCCTTTTGTTTCCGGTGATCCGCAGCCGGAGCGGGTCTTCGCACATTCTCGCAGCGGTAGAGACCCTGTCCCCGCCGCTGACGGCTCCGGAGCTGGGGACGGCACTGCTGGCTCTGTGGGATCGATGGGAGGGCACTCCCTGCTGGGAGGAGCTGCCGCCGGAGCTGACGGAGGTCCCCTTCTGGAAGGGAACCGCCCGGTCTTATCGGGCTTTCTTTCGGGCGCACCGGTTGATTGTCGCGGCGTTCGGACATCCGAACCCGGGAGACATCTCCTTGGCTTACTGGCCCCGGCATCTGGAGAACAACAGCTGGGGCGTGGTCAAGGGACAGGTGGAGCTGCAGGTGAGGCTGGACAGGGAACTGCCGGATCTGCCCCGGAAGATCGGTATGGCGGCCCGGCAGCTGCTGGCCGCGGCGGAGCTGACGGATCCCACCATGCCGGCGACTGGAAAATAACAGGCGGTATTGCTTTTATTTATCATATATTATTGAGAATAAAAAGATATTTTTAGGAGGAAGAACATTTATGGCACATCCCACATACGGACTGAACGAGCTGCGGGAGATGTTTCTCAAATTCTTTGAGACAAAAGAACACCTGCGGCTGCCCAGCTTTTCCCTGATTCCCCAGAACGACGCCAGCCTGCTGCTGATCAACTCCGGCATGGCGCCCATGAAGCCCTGGTTCACCGGGGAGGAGGAGCCCCCCCGCCATCGGGTCTGCACCTGCCAGAAGTGCATCCGCACCGGCGACATCGAGAACATCGGCAAGACCGCCCGCCACGGCACCTACTTCGAGATGCTGGGCAACTTCTCTTTCGGAGACTACTTCAAGCGGGACGCCATCCACTGGGCCTGGGAGTTCCTGACCTCTCCCGAATGGGTGGGTCTGGAGCCGGACCGGCTGTATCCCTCCGTGTTCGCCGGCAACGAGACCACCCCCGCCGACGATGAGGCCTTCGCCATCTGGCGGGATGAAATCGGCATCCCCGAGGATCGGATCTTCAAGTTCGGCAAGGAGGACAACTTCTGGGAGCACGGCTCCGGCCCCTGCGGCCCCTGCTCCGAGATCTACTATGACCGGGGCCCTGAGTGGGGCTGCGGAAAGCCCGGCTGCACCGTGGGCTGCGACTGCGACCGGTATATCGAGGTCTGGAACGTGGTGTTCTCCCAGTTCGACAACGACGGCGAGGGCCACTACACCGAGCTGAAGCAGAAGAACATCGACACTGGCATGGGCCTGGAGCGTTTGGCCTGCGTCAGCCAGAACGTGGCCAGTCTGTTCGACGTGGACACCGTTATGAACATCACCAACAAGGTCAGCGAGATCACCGGCGCCAAGTACGAGCAGAGCGACAAGATCGACGTCTCCCTCCGGGTCATCACCGACCATATCCGCTCCGCCACCTTCATGATCTGTGATGGCGTTCTGCCCAGCAACGAGGGCCGGGGCTATGTGCTGCGCCGCCTGCTGCGCCGGGCCGCCCGCCATGGCAAGCTGCTGGGAGTGGATCATCCCTTCCTGTACGAGGTGTGCGACACTGTGGTCCATGAGAACGAGGGCCACTATCCCGAGCTGCGGGAGCGGCAGGCCTATATCACCAAGGTCATCCGCACGGAGGAGGAGAACTTCGCCAAGACCCTGGACGCCGGCATGAAGATCTATGACGATATGCTCTCCGCCCACAAGGCCCAGGGGGAGACCGTGTTCTCCGGCGCTGACGCCTTCAAGCTGTACGACACCTACGGCTTCCCCATCGACCTGACCGTGGAGATGGCGGAGGAGGCCGGCATGACCGTGGACCAGGAGGGCTTCAAGGCTCTGATGGAAGAGCAGAAGGTCCGCGCCCGCAAGGCCCGGGAGGCCCTGGGCGACCTGGGCTGGGCAGGCATCGAGTTCGGCAAGGACATGCCCGCCACGGAGTTCGTAGGCTATGATCGCTCCAGCGAGCAGGGCAGAGTCCTGGCCCTGGTGGCCGACGGTGAGCTGCGGGACGAGCTGGCTCAGGGCGTGGAGGGCATCCTGGTGCTGGACCAGACGCCGTTCTATGCCGAGATGGGCGGCCAGGTGGGAGACCACGGCACCATTCAGGGACCCAATGGCACCTTCCAGGTGACGGATGTTCAGAAGAACAAGGGCGGCAAGTTCATGCACTCCGGCAAGGTGGTCTCCGGCACCCTCAGCGTGGGGGAGACCGTCACCGCATCCATCGACGTGGAGCGCCGGAGGGCCATCATGCGAGCTCACAGCGCCACGCACCTGCTGGACGCTGCCCTGAAGAAGGTCCTGGGCGACCATGTGCATCAGGCGGGCTCCCTGGTGGAGCCGGACCGGCTGCGCTTTGACTTTACGCACTTTGAGGCTATCACCCCGGAGCAGCTGGCTCAGATCGACAAGCTGGTGAACGACGCCATCCTGGAGGGCTACCCCGTGGCGACGGAGGTGCTGCCCATCGAGGAGGCCAAAAAGAAGGGCGCCGTGGCCATGTTCGGTGAGAAGTACGGCGATATCGTCCGCGTGGTGGAGATGGGCGACTTCTCCATGGAGTTCTGCGGCGGCACCCATCTGGACAACACCGCCAAGGCCGGTCCCTTCCGCATCAAGTCCGAGGGCTCCGTCGCCTCGGGCGTCCGCCGGATCGAGGCCACGGTGGGCCGACTGAGCCTGGACACCATGAACCGGAATCAGGAGCTGCTGTTCCACGCCGCTCAAGTGCTGAAGACAACACCTGGTGAGCTGGCCGCCAAGGCGGAGCAGCAGGCAGCGGAGATGAAGGAGCTGCGCCATGAGCTGGAGAAGTTCAAGTCCGAGGCGTCCCTGGGCGAGGCCCGGCAATTCCTGACCGCCGCCAAGAACGTGGGCGGCCTGAAGGTCCTGACCGCTATCCGTAACGGCATGGATGCGAACGCCCTGCGGCAGATGGGCGATTTCCTGCGGGACAAGGCCCCGGATGTTGTGGCAGTGCTGGCTTCTGCCAATGGGGAGAAGATCACCTTCCTGGCAGTCTGCGGTCCCGAGGCGGTGAAGCGCGGCATCAAGGCCGGCGACCTGGTGAAGAGTGTCTGCGCCATCTGCGGCGGCAAGGGCGGCGGCAAGCCTGATAGCGCCATGGGCGGCGGCAGTGACCTGCTGAAGCTGGATGATGCACTGGCCACCGTGGATGATTTTGTGGCGGAAAAGCTGAAGTAAGCTGTAGATGACACCTTCCCCGGGGCCTCGCCGGGCAAAGGCCTGGCGGGAGCAGAGTGGAGTGGGAGAACTTTATGTCAACTCGAGAGGACGTCAAGACGTTTTTCGGCCTGCCTCTGGACTTCTCCATGCTGGAGCTGGAACCGGAGACAGACGCCGACCCGGTACGGTATTTCTGTACCCCGGAAAATGCCGAGATCATTGGCTGGGGCAGTTGCGGGACGCACTTCGTCCTCCTGCCGGGGGATGAGGCGGTGTACTGCGTGGAGCCGGAGCTGGCAGAAGAGGGCACTTTTGTGCTGCCGGTGGGGGCGGACTTCCGGGAGTTCCTTTCCCATCTGTTCTACTGCAAATGTACCAGTCCTCTGGCGCAGATCTTCATGCTGGACGCGACCCGGTTCCGGAAGCTTCTGGAGGACAACGCCGCCAACACCTGGCCGGGCTGCGAGGAGGACTTCAAGAGCCGGGACGCATCCCTGGACCTGTTGGCGGAGACATTCCACATCCGGTCCCGGGACCCATTCCAGCGGGTGAAGGAGCTCCAGACGGGCTTTGACCCGTCGGTCCTGAATTTCTCCGACGCGTATTATGACACACTGGGGTTGGAGAAGCCCAAGCGGGGGATGCAGAGGAAGGAAAAGCCCCTGTTTGAATTTCCACCTATCACATTTGATCTTTACCAGGAGGACGATCCATGAAAAAAGTCAAGATCACCGTCTTGAAAACCACCCTGGATGAAGAGCTGGCGGCGGAATACGGCGCTGAAGGGCTGGGCCCCTGCCCCATGCTGCGGGAAGGCCAGGTGTTCTACGCCGACTACGCCAAGCCGGATGGCCTCTGTGACGAGGCCTGGAAGGCTATCTATCAGTATGTGTTCGCCCTGGCCCACGGGGCGGGAGAGGGTCTGTTCTATTACGGCGACTGGATCCGCAGGCCCGGCGTGGCCATCTGCTCCTGCAACGATGGGCTCCGCCCCGTGATTTTCAAGCTGGAGACCACAGAGGAGGAAGCATCCGTCAACTACACACCCGTGCGGTAAAATTATTTACTTTCAGAATATCGCAAGTATTTTCCCTTTACAGAGAAAGGGGGCTGCCATGCTGCTGCCCAAGGACCCCTACATTCTTCTGAGCTTCCTCAACGCCCGCCTCCGGGACCAGTATGCGGACCTGGAGGATCTGTGCGCGTCCCTGGATGCGGACGAGCAGTCCCTGCGGGAGACGCTGGCGGGGGTTGACTACCGCTACGATCCCGTTTATCATCAGTTTATACCGATCACATCAAAGGAGGTTTGAAAATGTCCGATTGCCTATTCTGCAAGATCGTTGCCGGGGAGATCCCCAGCAGCAAGGTCTACGAGGACGACGTGTGCTACGCCTTCAATGACATTGATCCCCAGGCGCCCACCCACTTCCTGGTGGTACCCAAGGCCCACATCGGCTCTGTGTCTGAGATCACCGCGGACAACAGCACAGTGGTGGCTCATATCTTCGAGGTCATTGCCAAGCTGACAAAGGAAAAGGGGCTGGACAGCTACCGGGTGGTCTCCAACATCGGCGAGCAGGCGGGGCAGAGCGTGTTTCATCTGCACTTCCACGTACTGAGCGGCAGAGATATGACGTGGCCTCCGGGCTGATGCGGCCTTCGAGAGGGGCGACTGTACCGCTGAGGCAAAATGATTTCAATTTCCTGATTTGCCGTCCGTTGGAGCATAAGAGAGCGCCGCGAGCAAAGCTCGCGGCGCTCTCTTACTGAATTAGACGGGGAGGTTACAGCTCACCGCCGGAGAGGACCGGGGTCAGGTCCTCAAAGTTGGAGAAGCTGGGATAAGAGATGCGCACATCATCGCCGGTGGCGTTGACATCCATCTGCATATCCATCTGGAGCTTGGCAGTAATCTGCGCATTTTCGGTCTCCGTGACAGGCAGGCCCAGCACCAGATCCAGGTCGAAGTCCGCGGCGCAGGACTCCAGCTCTCCGTCGGAACCGACGGTGTAGACGTATGTGCAGCTCTGCAGATCTGCGGTGAGGTCCACCGGGCTCTCCATGGCGGCAAGCTCTTCCTGCAAGGCCGTCAGCAGATCCTCCAGAAGGCTGTTCAGGCTGTCATCCATCTTCATGGTGTATACGGTGCGGGAGCCCGTGCGGGAGACGTCGATGGAGTCGATCATGGGCAGCATCATGCTGTTCATCTGGCCGCTGATCTGCAGCATCTCCTGGTAAAACTCCGCGAACCCGTCCATGTTGCCAACCGGATATTTGTACCGGTCTGTGGTTCCGTCCATCTCCTCCTGGATATAGACCCAGCCGTCCTGCATCCACTCCTGAACAGAGACTTGATCCTGCATGGTCACATCGGGGCCGGCGCCTGCCGTGTTGGATTCCATGTTCATGTTCATGGAAATGGCCAGCTGGAGCGGGTCTTTCAGAATCATCTGGATGCGGCCGTTTCCGGAGACGGCCACGGACATGGTTTTGTGGATGGTCTCGGTCCCATCGGAGCCGTCAACGGCAATGTCCATCCCCATATTCATGGTATAGTCCGCGTCGATGCCGGTGGAGGAGGCCTGGCTGGCGGCGGTCAGGGCCCGGTAGGCCTCGATTTTCTCGGTAATGGGCCGGGCGGCCTCGGCGTCAATAGCGCCGCTCTCCACCAGGCTGGCCAGCAGATAGGTGCTGCCGTCCTTGAGATCAGCGCCCAGGGCCTGGTAGGTGACGGCAGCCAGATCGTCCCGCAGGAAGGGGGCGGCGTCCAGCATGGAGAGGTTGAACAGGCCGTGGAGCATGGCGAAGTCCAGCGTGTCTGCGTACAGGAAGTCCACGCCGTCCTCATAGCCTAGTGCCCGCAGCAGGAAGGCGCAATACATTTTTGCGCTGCACGGACTGGATGCGCCGAAAGTGGTGGCGGAGGTGCCGTTGGTGATGCCTTGGCTGTACAGCCAGGCGACGGAGGGGGCCGCGGTTTCGCTCACGTCGGTGAAGGGCATGGAGATCTCTCCCGCCTCATAGGCGGCTTTGGCCTCGTCCTCGGCGCCGTAGAGCCGCACCAGCATGATGGCGGCCTCGGAACGGGTAGGGGCGCGGTCCAGCTCAAAGCCGCCGGCGGTGCCCCGGAACACGCCGATGGCGGACAATTCCTCCGCAACGGAGTCGTAGGAAGAGGCGGAGGCGGTCCCGGCCATTGCCGCAGTCAGCAGCAAGGTCGCGGCCAGTACGGTCAGAATGCGTTTCATGGTCAACGCTCCTCTCTTTTTTGGTGGAAGAATTTCCACTGATTACTGCTATCTTACGCCGGGCGGAAAGAGCCGTCAAGAGCAGGGAACATGATTTATGGAAAAAGGGCTGGTATTTCCCGCCGGTTCCCGGTATAATGTACCCAAATGGTTTCTCTTTCCCCATTTTTCCAAACAGCTGTGATCGGCTGGGGCGAGGCGGGAAAGCAGAATCATTGGGAGAAAGCGCGTCCGGTCAAAGGGCTGACACGGGGCAACGGCGCAGGTGCCGTGAATCCCGGCAGCCTATGCATGGATCCGGCGGAGAGAGCAAAATTGCGGCTCTTTTGCAGCCTGCCCGCTGTTCTGGGCAGCCGCTGGACGAGCTGTTTGGCAGGATGGAAAAGAGGAGAGACCATGCGCAAGCTGGCCGCGTTCACCGTGTCCTTCGCTCTGGGGATCTGTCTGGCCCAGTATCTGCTGCCGGAGAGGCTTCTTCTGCCCGTGGCGGCAGTTTTCTTTGCCGCGGCCTGCCTCGCCCTGCTGCTGCCGGGACTTTGGCGGAAGCGGGTGCTGCTGGTGGGCACGGGGCTGGCCCTGGCCCTGGGGTGGAACTGGCTGTACAGCTATGCTGTACGGGCGCCTCTTGCGGCCCTGTCCGGCAGCGAGGGCACCGCTTCCATGACTCTTTTGGAGTACGCCGTCCCCACGGACTACGGCGCCAAGGTGACAGTGAAGCTGGAGGGGGTTCCCCTGGGCAAGGTGGTCTGCTACGGCGGGGCGGACCTGCTGGACCTGGAGCCGGGACAGACAGTGGCGGCACAGGTGAAATTTCAGGATTCCGCCCGGCTTCGGGAGGATACCATTACCAACTTCACCGCTCAGGGAGTGTTCCTGCTGGCCTACCAGCGGGGAGACGAAGCCGTCTACGGTGAGGGATCCGCCGGCTCGCCACGGTGGTGGCCCGCCCATGCGGCCCGGGCCATGCAGAACCGGGTGACGGCGCTGTTTGACGGAGATGAGGCCGCGTTCCTCAGCGCCATCCTCACCGGGGACACGTCCGGATTGTCGGAAGAAGCCCGGTCCGACCTGTCGGAGGCGGGACTCAGCCACATCCTGGCGGTGTCCGGGATGCACTGCGGCTTTCTGATGACGCTGATTCTGCTGCTCACAGGACGGCACCGGCACCGTCTGGCGGCGGTGCTGGCGCTGCCCGTCCTGATGTTCTATACGCTGTTGACCGGGGCCAGTCCCTCGGTGGTCCGGGCCTGCATCATGGTGGTGTTCGTGCTGGCGGCACCCCTGTTTCAGCGGGACAGCGACCCGCCCACCACGCTGTCCGCCGCCCTGTTTTTGATCCTGCTGGCGAACCCCTTTGCGGCGGCCTCCATCAGTCTGCAGCTGTCCTTCGGAGCCATGGCGGGGCTTCTCTGGCTGACGCCGAAGCTCCAGGACCTGCTGTTGGGGGAGAGACCGAGTGGGAAGGTCTGCCGACTGCTGGTTTCCAGCCTGTCGGCCACCGTGGGGGCCATGGCATTCACGGTGCCTTTGTGCGCTGTCTACTTCGGGTCGCTGGTACTGATCTCTCCGGTAAGCAACCTGCTGTGCCTGACAGCCTCCAGCCTTGTGTTCACGCTGGGGCTTGGGGCAGTCCTGGCGAGCTTCCTCTGGGTACCCCTGGGGACGGTGATCGGTTTCGTGCCGGCTTTGCTGACCCGGTATATCCTCTGGATATCCGGGGTTCTGGCGTCTGTCCCCCACCACGCCCTGTACTTCACCAACCCGTACCTGAAATACTGGCTGGTATTTCTGTATGTCCTCTTCGCCGCGGCCTTTTTTCTGCGGCCCAAGGCCCGGCGGAAGTATGCCGTGGCGGGTGTGCTGGCGGCGGTATCCCTGGCGGTGACGGTGCGGCTGGGCGCGCCCCACTACACCCGGGGCGGCCTGGACGCCTATGTGCTGGACGTGGGGCAGGGGGAGAGCGTGCTGCTGACCTCCGGCGGGAAATTTGCCCTGGTGGACTGCGGCAGCCGCAACAGCTGGTACGACGCCGGCGGCATCGCGGCGGATCACCTGGCCACCATGGGCTGCGGGACGCTGGACTATCTGATTCTGACCCACTATGACTACGATCACATCTCCGGCGTGGCGGAGCTGCTGGCAAGAGCGCGGGTGGACACTCTGCTCCTGCCGGACGTGTCCGACGATGCAGGGGCGCGGTTCCGGGTGGAGCTGGCCGCCCGGAACCACGGCGTGGACATTCAATACGTGGAGGCGGAGACGGTTTACACCCTGGGGGAGAGCAGCCTCACCATCTACCCGCCGGGGGACGTGGAGGGCGATAACGAACAGGGGCTGGCCGTCCTGTGCACCTATGGCGACTACGACCTGCTGATTACCGGGGACCGAAACATGGCGGCGGAGCGGCAGCTGATCGCCGACCACGATCTGCCCGACATCGAGGCCCTGGTAGTAGGCCACCACGGCTCCAAATCCTCTACCTCGAAGGAGTTGCTGGAGGCCCTGACGCCGGAGACGGGCATCATCAGCGTGGGGGACAACAGCTACGGCCACCCCACGGAGGACGCCCTCCGCCGCCTGGTGCTGGCAGACGTGGAGATCTACCGGACGGACAAGCAGGGTACCGTCCATCTATCTGTGAATTGAGGAGACACCATGGCATACGCGAAAAAGACATCCAAGGCCAACGAGGCCTTTCAGAAACTGAAAAACGACCTGGCCGCGGGAACGGCGGGGAACGCCTACATCTTCTACGGGGAGGAGACGTATCTCCGGGAGTACTATCTCAAAGAGCTGCGGAAGAAGCTGGTCCCCGCCGGGTTTGAGGAGTTCAACTACCACACCCTGGAGGGGAAGGACCTGACGGTCCAGACCCTGGCAGAGACGGCGGAGGCCATGCCCATGATGGCGGAGCGGACGCTGATCGTGGTGTCGGACTTCGACCTGTTCAAGCTGAACGAGGAGCAGCGGGAAAAGCTGATCGCCTTTTTGGAGGATGTGCCGCCCTACTGCTGCGTGGTGTTCCTCTACGACACGGTGGAATACAAGCCCAACCGCACCATGAAGAAGCTGTACAAGGCCGTCACCGACCACGTGGAAGCGGTGGAGTTCCGTCCGGCGGACAACAGCGACCTGGTGGTGTGGATCGCCCGGCGGTTCAAGGCCCTGGGGAAGGAGATCGACCGTCAGACGGCGGAGTACCTGATCTTCACCTGCGGCGGTCTGATGACGGGGCTGGTGCCGGAGATCGCAAAGATCGGCGCCTACGCCAAAGGCAGGGCCATCACCCAGAAGGACATCGACGCTGTGGCGGATCCGGTGCTGTCGGCGGAGGTGTTCCGGCTGTCCGACGCGGTGCTCCAGGGGAATTACGACGGGGCGGCCCGCATCCTGGGGGACCTGCTGAAAATGCAGACAGAGCCCATCATGATCCTGGCGGCTTTGGGCAGCCAGCTCCGGCGCATCTATACCGCCCGGATGGCCATTGACAGCGGCAAGGACAAGTACTGGCTCATGGAGCTGTGGGAGATGAAGAGCGACTATCCGGCCAAACTCCTGCTCTCCGCCGCCAAAAAGACCACGGCCGCCTGGTGCGCCGACGCGGTGCAGATGTGCCAGGTGCTGGACCGGCGGATGAAGAGCGAGAAGGGCGTGGACGCCGTGGGCGAGCTGAAGCTGCTGCTGGTGCGTCTGGGGGCGCAGCGGCGATGAAGAAAGCGATCCGAGAGGTCATTGTGGTAGAGGGCCGCTACGACAAAAACGCCCTCAGTCAGGTGGTGGACGCTACCATCATCACACTGGGCGGCTTCGCCGTGTTCAACGACCGGGAGAAGCTGGCCTTTCTCCGCCGCCTGGCGGAGCAGAGGGGGCTCATCGTGCTGACGGACAGCGATGGGGCAGGGTTCGTCATCCGGAACTATCTGAAGGGTGCCCTCCCACGGGATCGGGTGAAGCAGGCATATATCCCGGACATCCCAGGCAAGGAGCGCCGCAAGCGGACCCCCGGCAAAGAGGGCAAGCTGGGCGTGGAGGGTATGAGGCCCGCCGTGCTGCTGGAGGCCCTGCGCCGGGCGGGCGCCACCTTCGCCGACGAGGGGGCGGCGGAGTGTCCGGGAGACCCTATCACCAAGGCGGATCTGTTCGCCCTGGGCCTCACCGGCGGAACCGACAGCGCCGCGAAGCGCCGGGCGCTGCTGAAGCAGCTGGACCTGCCGGAGCATCTGACGCCCAACGGCATGTTAGAGGCGTTGAACCTGTTATACAGCCGGGAGGAGTTCCTTTCCCGAATGGTGAAAACTCAGTAAAAAGCGGGAGGAAGCCGGGCCATCGACAGGGTTCGACAGCATTCCCCCAAACGGCAGTGCTACAATTTTTTTGTTCGTGTGTGACAACAGACAGAAGGAGGAAATCGAGGTGCGGGCCTTCCTGGTAGGAAGAAGGCCGTGCCGCGGCGTACCGGTGGACTACTTTCTGCTGGTGGAGGAGTGGGACGCCCTCTGGGAGTGCTACGGCATCCGCGTGGAGAGCGGCGGGGAGCGGACGGAGATCCCGGGGATCACCGCCTCGCAGTCTGGGATCCTGTCGCTGCTGTCCAAGCTGATGCGGGGGAGCGTGACGCCCGTCGCGGCGCGGGATGTGGTGGAGGACTGGTTGCTGGAATAGCGTGCAGTCCGGCCGTAAAAAGGAGTCCGGAGAGGATGCAGGGTGTGCATTCTCTCCGGACTCTTTTTACAAATTTCAGGGCGCTTTTGCCAACGCCGCCAGAACGGCGGACAGGAACGGGCACAGGACCAGTCCCGCCGCCAGCAGCCGTCCCCGGCGGGAAGCGAACGTCACGCGCTTCCGTCCCGCCCGTTCCGCCAGCAGCCCCATGGGGAGGGACAGCAGATAGATGCATCCCCAGAAGGCCCAGCCGTAGTGCCCGTGTCCCATGGCCGCTCCCGCCGGGTGGGGCCCCAGAACCAGCCCCATCAAAAATCCGATGAGAAAATAGGCGCAGGTGGTGCAGGAGAGCCGGTACCACCCCAGCAGCGCCGTCAGGGCGGAGAGGGCCATGGCCCACCAGAAGAGACCGCTGCTGAGGAGCCAGCCGTAGAGATAGCTCTCCCCGCCGCTGGGCCGCTCCCACAGCAGCCAGCCCAGCAGGGAGCTGTCCTCCAGGGGGCACCAGAGGATGCGGCCCAGCAGGTAAAAGACAAGATACCCCGCAGTTACCGCCAGAGCCGCCAGGACCCGGGGACGCCGGCGGCTCCGGGACCACAGGGGTGGAGGTGCCTCTGCCGCCGGAGCGTCCGCCTCCTCTGATGGGAGCAGCAGGTCCACCGTGGTGCCGAAGAGCTCCGCCAGGCGGAAGAGGTTCTCCGTGCTGGGGGCGCTCTGGCCGGACTCCCATTTGGTAACCGCCTGGCGGCTGACATCCATCCGGCGGGCCAGAGCCTCCTGGGACAAGCCTGCCCGTCGGCGGTGTTCCTTGATCCGCTGACCCAGCGTGGTCATGGACACACCTCCTTTCAGACTTTATGCTACCAGAATTCAACTCCTTTGACCACCAACTATCCGGCAACAATCGGTTGCGGCGGCGGAAAAGGGCAGCTTTACCGCTTCAGCAGCCGCCGTAGAGAAGCGGCGTCCAGCAGGTTCACCGTCTGGAAGGCACCGCCGTAAAACACGGCGTAGTTGTTGAACACGCAGGGAAGGGCCTTGGCCTTCTCCAATGTGTCCACAGGCACCAGAGAATACGGAGCCCCGGCCTCTCCACACACCTGCCGGATGATCTCCAGGCTGTTGGCCACATAGGGGCACTGGTCACTGTAATAGACCGTCAGCGCCTTTTCACCGATGGTCCCCGCCCTGGCTTGGTCCGTAAAGCGGGGGAGGGTACCGTCGAAGGATCGGGCCAGCAGGGTGTAGCCATAGCCCGTTTCATCCACCGTCTCAAAGCCGTACTTCCGGGCGAAGGACTGGTCGGAGAGCCAGGCCTTCTGTTTTTCCGCCCCCAGCATGCAGATGCCGGATTTTCCCCGGTCCCGGGCGTCCGCCAGGCAGTGCTCCATCAGCGCCCGGCCGTACCCCTTGCCCTTGTATGCACCGGCCACCCAGAGGCAGTAGAGGTACAGATAGTTGTCCCCCTCTACAGGGACCCAGGCGGTCTCCAAAGGGGCGTACTCGATAAAGACCTTTTCCTTGACATCCAGTTTCCGGAAGACGTGCCCCTCCGGCAGGCGGTCCACCAGCCATCGGCGTTTAGCCTCCACGCCGGGGTGGGGCTTTTTGCTGCGGATGATGCAGCACAGGTGCTGATCGGCGATGTTTTCCGCCGTCAGATCGATGAATCCCGGTTCCATACAGACGCTCTCTTTCCGCCGGAGACGCCGGCCTTTTTTTCGTATCGTACCAGATCCGGCGAAAGAACGCAACTGTCCTGCCGGTTCGCCAAAGGCGCTGCCAGCGGCAGGTTTATCTTAATGATACGGTGCCGGCGCATCCCGCTTTTGGGCATTGAGGACAGGTCAATCTCCGTTTTGTGAATATGTGATCGCTTTTGACATATTCCCGCATACAGACAAGTTTTTGCTGTCCCCATGCCGCCAATGGCCGTCTAAAACAACGTATTGCATTTCCCCGTCAGATTTTGTATAATAAATATCCTAACGTGTACGCATACCAACGATACACTGCGCGAGAGGGAGGAATGACAGCGCATGGCAGAGGAGATCAAGCTGACGCAGGACGAGGCGCCGGAGAGCCGGAACTTTATCCACGCTTTCATCGAGGAGGACATCGGCCCCGGCGGCCAGTTCGAGGGGATGACCGTCCACACCCGGTTCCCGCCGGAGCCCAACGGCTACCTGCACATCGGGCACTGCAAGGCGCTGACCATCGACTTCGGCACGGCGGAGAAGTTCGGCGGCCTGTGCAACCTGCGGATGGATGACACGAACCCCACCAAGGAGGACGAGGAATTCGTAGACGCCATTCAGCAGGACATTCACTGGCTGGGCTTTGACTGGGGCGACCGGTTCTTCTACGGCTCGGATTACTTTGACGAGGATTATCGTCAGGCGGTGGGCCTCATCAAGAAGGGCCTGGCTTATGTCTGCGAGCTGACGCCGGAGCAGTTCAAGGAGTACCGGGGAGATACCACCACTCCGGCCCGCTCCCCCTGGCGGGACCGGCCCATCGAGGAGAGCCTGGACCTGTTCGAGCGGATGAAGAACGGCGAGTTCCCGGAGGGCAAGTACACCCTGCGGGCCAAGATCGACCTGGCCAGCGGCAACTTCAATATGCGGGACCCGGTGCTCTACCGGATCAACTACCTGCCCCATCACCGACAGGGGAACAAGTGGTGCATCTATCCCATGTACGACTTCGCCCACCCCATTCAGGACGCGCTGGAGGGCATCACCCACTCCCTCTGCTCCCTGGAGTTTGAAAACCACCGCCCCCTATACAACTGGGTGGTAGAGCACTGTGACCTGCCCAGCCATCCCCGGCAGATCGAGTTCGCCCGCCTGGGCATCGACCACACGGTGCTCTCCAAGCGCAAGCTCCGCAAGCTGGTGGAGGAGGGGAGAGTCTCCGGCTGGGACGATCCCCGGATGCCTACCCTCTGCGGCCTGCGCCGCCGGGGCTATACGCCCCGGTCTATCCGGAACTTCTGTGAGCGCATCGGTGTGGCAAAGTCTGCCAACGTGGTGGAATATGGCTTCCTGGAGCACTGCCTGCGGGAGGACCTGAACGAGACCGCCCAGCGGACCATGGCGGTGATCCGGCCCATCAGGCTGACCATCACCAACTATCCGGAGGGGAAAAGCGAGACCGTTACCGTGGAGAACAACCCCCTGGACCCCGCCGCCGGCACCCGGGAGATCGCCTTCTCCCGCAACCTCTGGATCGAGTCCGACGATTTCCTGGAGACCCCGGTGCCCAAGTACAAGCGGCTCTACCCCAATGGACCGGAGTGCCGCCTGAAAGGGGCCTATCTCATCCGCTGCACCGGCTGCGTGAAGGACGAGAACGGCAGCGTCACCGAGGTGCTGGCGGAGTACGACCCGGAGAGCCGGGGCGGCGACCCCGCTGACGGCCGGAAGGTGAGGGGTGCCACCATCCATTGGGTGGATGCCGCCACCGCCATCGACGCGGAGGTGCGGCTGTACGACAACCTGTTCACCGACGCGGACCCGGACGCCGCCGACAAGAACTTCCTGGAGTGCCTGAACCCCAACTCCCTGGAGGTCCTCACCGGCTGCAAGGTGGAGCCTTCCCTGGCGGATGCCGCAGCTCCCGCCAGCTTCCAGTTCATGCGCCTGGGCTACTTCTGCCTGGACAGCAAGGACTCCAAGCCCGGCCATCTGGTGTTCAACCGATCTGTGAGCTTGAAGGACAGCTTCAAGAAATAAGCATACAAAAAGACCGCCGAAGGGCGGTCTTTTTGTATGCGCTTCTCACAGCGGGATCTCCCGGTCCAGCTTGTAGAAGGTGAAGGACCCGTTCCCCAGCAGCGTCCCCGCCTGGTCCCGGATCTCCACCTCGTAAAAGCAGAGAGTTCGGCCGGGCTTGGTCTCCCGGGCCTCTGCCACCAGATGGTCCCCCAGCTTGGCGCTGCGGAGAAAGTTGTAGGAGGCGTTCACCGTCACGGCATAATATCCGTGGGAGGCCATGGCGGAGCCGCAGGCCGTGTCTGCCAGGGAGAAGTAGCAGCCCCCGTGGGCAACCCCCACAGGGTTGGCGTCCTCCGCCGTGATGTCCTTTACCGCCCGGGCGTAGCCGGGGCCGATCTCCTCCACAAAGATCCCCAGCCGCTGGGCGAAGGGGTTGGAGCTGTTCCGGGTGTCTCTGAGCTTTTTGTAGTCCATGTGTGCGGTCTCCTCGTTTTTGATGACTTGCTTTCAGCTTACTCCGAACTTGTGAAAAGGTCAATTTTTTTCCTCCTTTTTTCAGTGGAAATTCAGAAATCCATGATAGACTGCCTCCATCTTGACGGAAAGGATTTGCTGCAATGAAACGAATTGCTTCTCTCTTGCTGGGGCTGGCGATGGCTGCGGCCGCGCTTTCTGGCTGCGGCGCGCAGGGCCGCGAGACGGCCGCGCAGGAATTTCCGGACGCTGTTTCCATCGTCCTCTCGGATGACGGCATTATTGTGGACGGGAAGGCGGTCTCCACAGACGAGTCAGCCGCCGTCCACACGGCCCATGACATTGTCTGCTATGAATCCGGCCGCGACTTCACCTACGGCGAGGGCACGGAGGCCGACGAACACACCGCCGAAGAGGCGGAGGCCCACACGGTGGTCCACATCACACAACCCGGCACCTACGCCCTCAGCGGCACCCTGTCCGCAGGACAGATCGCTGTGGACCTGGGGGAGGACGCGGAGGACGACCCGGCGGCAGTGGTGACGCTGATCCTGAACGGCGTGGACATCACCTGCACTGTGGCCCCGGCGGTGATTTTCTATAACGTCTATGAGTGCGGCAGCACAGACGAGGACACCGCCTCGGAGACCGTGGACACCTCCGCCGCCGGTGCCAACGTGCTGATTGCTGACGGTACTATCAACAACGTCACCGGCTCCTATGTGGCCCGGATCTACGACCCGGACAGCGTGGTGCTCAGCGAGGACGGAATGACCGTGGAGGACAGCGGGAAGCTCCACAAATACGACGGCGCATTTTACTCCAAGATGTCCATGAATGTGGACGGGGGTGAGGCCGGCACTGGTGTGCTGAACATCACCGCCGACAATGAGGGGCTGGACACGGAGCTGCACCTCACCATCAACGGCGGCACCATCAACATCACCTCCGGCAATGACGGCATCAACACCAATGAGGACAATGTATCCGTCACCACTGTCAACGGCGGTTCCGTGAACATTCAGGTCGCCGGCGAGACCGGCGAAGGCGACGGCATCGACTCCAACGGCTGGCTGGTAATCAACGGCGGCGCCGTCACCGCCGCGGCCTGCTCCGACAGCGGGGACGCGGGTATCGACGCCACCATGGGCATCACCATCAACGGCGGCACAGTAGCGGCCTCCGGCAATATGTATGACCAAATCGACGGCGGGGCCCAGAACTATGTGGTGTTCTCCTTTGCATCCCGGCAGAACGGCGGCCAGACCTATACCCTGCAAAACGCCGACGGGGAGACTGTGGGCACCTGGACGCCGGCAAACGACTTCACCTGTCTGGTGGTGTCCTCCCCGGACCTGACGGCAGGGGACTACACCCTGTGGCAGGGAGACACCCAACTGGCCGGCACCATGTCCGACGGCGTGGGCAGCCCCGGCGGCGGTCGGCACATGGGCGGTGAGGCGCCTCCCGCGGACTTGGATCCCTGGCAGGCGCCGGAGGGCGAGGTGCCGGAGAACGCTGGCAGTGAAGTTCCGGACGATCCCCCTGAGCGCCCGGATGGGGAAATGGAGCCTGACGGTAGGGAATCTCCCGCAGGCGGCCGCGGCCCCGGCGGCGGAGAGGGCGGCCAGAGCGCCGCGGGCCTGTCCAAGACATTCACTTTGTCGGATGGCGGGAGCTTCTTTAACGGGCTCTCACCGACGGAGACAACAGAAGCCTCTGAGACGTAAAGACAGCGGGGCCGGTTTCCCGGCCCCGCCTGCTCATATATTTTTTTTGATGGTGTTGATGGCGCCCTTCTCCAGCCGGCTCACCTGAGCCTGGGAGATGCCGACCTCCGCGCTGACCTCCATCTGGGTCTTTCCCTCGTAGAACCGCAGGGAGAGGATGCGCCGCTCCCGGTCATCCAGCCGCTTCATGGCCTCTTTCAGGGCGATGCGGTCCGTCCAGGCCTCGTCGGTGTTCCGGGTGTCGCTGACCTGGTCCATGACGCAGATGGCGTCGCCGCCGTCGGAGTATACCGGCTCGTACAGCGACACGGGATCCACGATGGCGTCCATGGCGAAGACCACTTCCTCCCGGGGGATGCCCAGCTCCTGGGCGATCTGTTCCACCGTGGGCTCCCGCTGGTTTTCCGCCAGGTACTTGTCCCGGACCTGCAGGACTTTATAGGCCGTGTCCCGCATGGAGCGGGACACCCGGATGGCGCTGTTGTCCCGGAGATATCGGCGGATCTCGCCGATGATCATGGGCACGCCGTAAGTGGAAAACCGCACTGGCTGATTGATATCAAAGTTATCGATGGCCTTGATGAGCCCCACGCAGCCCACCTGGAGCAGGTGGTCGGCGGTCTCTCTCCTGCCGGCTT